>Ga0114919_10000434_pt1 | contig 32277 bp, 28 predicted proteins | sample BlataG_FD_88682 | JGI IMG/M metagenome (GOLD analysis project Ga0114919, IMG submission 88682) | Deep subsurface microbial communities from Black Sea to uncover new lineages of life (NeLLi) - Black_00105 metaG | ecosystem: Environmental > Aquatic > Marine > Oceanic > Sediment | place: Atlantic... | reverse complement strand
GACCTTCGGCATGATTGACCTGCACACGCATACGCTGCTCTCGGACCGCAAGACTATCTCTTAATGCCCGGTCCACATTTTGGGAAGCATTATACTTCATTGAATTCATCCCCCACCCGCATGCAAGTCAATCGTGCGTTGTTTCATGTCGGTTGATCCGGTAATACGGCAATTGTGTCTTCACGGAGAGCGAGCAGACGTCCGCCGACTCGGGCGCGTGCCGTCTCGTCATCCTGCGTGCCCAGCGGGCGGACCCCGCTCACCGCGCACAGATCGCCCAGGAGGGCGGGGAACACGCCGGGATCGGCAAAGAGGGCTTCGGGGTCCCGTTGAAACGAGACCAAGCCGCAGTAGAAGATTGCCTGCCCCCCACCGTCATGCATCCGCCGGAACATCGCGCTGACCGCATGACTGTGCGTGCCGCTCAGCGAGTGCTCCTCCCGGGCGCACGCCATCTTCTCGGTGTCCTCGGCGAGGCCCATCCAGCCTTTCTCGACGTGAAAGGCGGAGATATGCCCGAGTCTCTTGAATTCGGCCGGCGCATGCACATTCTGGGTATTGTGGCCCCAGGCTTCCTCCGAATCCTTGAGGATTCCAAAGAGGTCGTCGAACTCCTCGACGGGCTCAAGCTCCAGGTCCCGGCAAAGCCCGACCGCGAGCAGGCGCCCGCCGTCCTGCCTGACCCACCGAGCGACGCGCTCGAGCGCCGACGCCCGCGTCGTCGTCGCCCCCATCATCACCAGGCACCGATAGCCGACGAGGGCCCCGTCGAGGATCATCTCCTCGCTCACCGGGCTGACCGGATACTGTCGGCGGACATGGAGGAGGCCATCGCGAACTTCGCCCGCAATCTTGCCACCCTGGAGCACCGCCTGGTCCATCGGCCAGAAGAAGGCAATGCCCCTCTCGGCCTCCTGCTCGCCTAGGAGTGAGGCATACCGGCGGACGGAGGTTGCCGCCGGCAGGGGCCGGTTCTCCAGGTCGAAGAGGTTGCTGTAGTAATGGAACATCTGGCGGTTGCCGAAGGCGATCGTGCCGAACATCCTCGCCCGCACGCCCTGCTCCGTCATCGGGCCGACCGGCTCCAGCCCCAGATACGCCCCGTAGAAGTCACACGCGGCCTTTGTGTGTGCGGTGAGGGGGAAGTTGAAGTCGAACTTGTTGCCTTCGTTGGTCAGGCGGATTCCGCCGCCGTGTTTGGCCGCCGCCTTCGCCTGCGCGGCAAAGAGGGCCCCCAACATAATCTCGTCGTCCGCCCCGCCCGTGCAAAGGTAGGAGGGCAGGAGCGGGAAGATGCGCCGGCACTGAGCCATCCAGAACTCGGCGTAGCGGGTCATGGAGTCGCGATACCATGCCACCAAGTCGAAAAACGCCGTCCGCGACGGAGCGCGGGGGGCCAGGAACGGCTGGATCTCCTCGAAAGACGCGTATCGCGAGCGCCAGACGCGGTTGAGATTATCAAGCGTCCGGTACTGCCTTTCCAGATATTGGCGGAACGACGCGCGGGCGTCGTCCCCTCCGCACCAGAAGCCGGGGTGGGTGTGGTAGTCGCCCGGCCAGTTCCCTATGACCGGAAAGAGCGCCTCGCCGTAATCGCCGCAGATGCCCGGCTGGACCGACTCGATCACGTTCCACGGCAGGTAGTGGTCGGCGAAGGTCTCCAACACCCGCCGGATTTCGTCGCGAAAGGCGGAACTCCACACGGATTCGATGGGTGATTCTTTCCCATGCTCCAGGCAGCGCAGTCCCACGTGGCGAGGGTCCGCCAGCCACCAGTCCGGCGCCGCGTACTTGGGCCCCATGAGTAGGAAGGGCACGTACCTCAGGCCGGCCTCCTGGATGAGCCGCACCTCCCGGTCCAGTTCAGCCCAGTCGAACCGGCCCCGCTCTGCCGGCTCGAAGCCCCGCCAAAACGTGTAAATCTGCACGGAGGTAAAGCCGTGGTCCTTCACCTGCCGCAAGGCATCCTTCTCCCCCGGCGTGCCGAAGGGAACTCCGCAGACGACCAATTCCGCGTCCATGATCCGAACCCTCCTTGACGAGTTCCTTGTTGTCGGTTATTGCCCGGTGTGGAGCACCAGCACCCAGTCCTGAAAGATGGGCGTCGCGGACAGGGGCAGGCCCCAGTCGCCGCCCGCATCGGGTTTCACGGCGCCCAAGTCCTGTTCCTGCCCGTTCGTCGGATTCCAGAGGAACGCGCGGTAGGCGGCGCCCGGCTCGATCCCCTTGACTCGCGGCAGGCCGATCCAACCCGGCCAGAAGATCACGCGCACCTTGCCCGGGATGCCTGCCGCGTGCGGCCAGGGTTTGAAATAGTCCTCCTCGCTCCAATGCGGCTCGACCCACTCGGGATGCGGCTCAAAGCGCCACCATTGGAACCGCTCCAGCAACCGCTTCGCCAGGCCCAGTTGTTCCGAACCCGGCAACCGATACGCCTCTTGCCACGGGGTATTGCCCCAGCACATCCCATGCGGCGACGCACCGTGCGGCCGCTCCGGCCGATTGAACTGCCAGATGCCGTTGGCGCCGTACGTGTGACCCGCCGCGCCGTTCAACAGGCATGCCCAGAACATCAACCGCTGGACCTCCTGCCGGCACGCTTCCCCAATGCCCTCGTAGCAGACCTCGCCGTTGATGACGGGCATTCGCGGCGCGAGGCCGTACGAGCGGGTGACAAGCCGGACGGTGTTCTTCAGGCTCCCCCGGTCGTCATGACCGGTCTGGAGCATGTCGAAATCCAGCAGCGCGGGGTCCTCGACCTGTTCGCGGCCGACATCCATGGGATGAATAGTCACGGGATGATGGTAGGGGTCGGTCTGACGGACGTAGGCGGCCACCTCCGTCCATCCGCGCTTCTGGGTGGCCTTGTCCTTCTCCCGCTCGGCGCCGCTCTTCAGATAGTAGGGCATGAGGGCCTCGCCGGCCAGGCACCAGACCACCGGATACGCCCCGTAGCGGGCGATCAGGTTCCGCCAGTGCTGCTTCATCTTCTCCAGGCCCATCCACGGCAGATAATAACCCCAGCAGCCCACGATGCACGGCACCAGCCCCGCGCGCACCAGGTAGTCCATCCGCAGGTCGGCCATGTCAAAGTAAGGGGGATGGATGGCGCCGTAATCCTTCGTCCACGGAAATCCCGCTTCGTTGGCGCCGCGCGGGTCGAAGAAGGCCATGTCCGGATACAGGCCCGCCACGATCTGAATGACGGTGAACCCCTTGCGCACGCGGTCCGTGGTGATTTCCCGAAACTCTCCCGGAAACCCCAGTTGCCGACACAGGCCAAGCCACCACGTGTCCGCCAGCCAGAAGAAGGGCGTGCCGTCGGCGTGTTCCAGATACCGGCGGCTCTTGGCCACCCGCAGCGGCCCGTGCTTGAAGAGCGGATGCTCGCCCTCGTACGCCGCGACCTCCAGCGTTCCCTCCTGACCATGCAGGTCGGGGTTGCCCGCGTCGGAACAGACCGTTCGATAGCGGTGCCGGCCGACCTCGGTCGAGGCGTAGCGGACCCGCCAGACGTTCTCGCCGGCCCAGAACGCGGGGACGACCTGGACGCTCCCGTCCGGCCGCGTGACCGCCACATCCAGCGTCACGTCCTGGAACGGGTCACGGTACGTTTTGCTTGAGGCATAGGACCATTCCGCCGCCTGATTCTGCATGGCCTGGCGCATAGTGCTACCTCCAGCAGGAGACTTCAAGCCGAGCCTTGTCGCGTATTTTGACTGGGGGAACAAGAGAAAAATGGTCGCGGCGGTTCGTGAGCGTTCCCTCCGGGTTCACCCGGCCGCACTTTCTAGTTTGTCATCCCGAGCGCCGCCTGCCTTCGGCGGCCAAAGGCGGGAAAGAAGACAAGAAAGAAGAGGAGACGCGAGCCGCTTGATGGCCCCGGCCCAGAGGGCCCCGTACGGGCCTGCGGCGGGCAAAGGCCCATAAAATGGGCCTCAGCAAGCCTGCCATCATCCGTGGTCACACCCGAAGGCGCTAAACAGCGCGAATCGGCTTGACGGAAGGCCTTGAGCGGGATACAGTTTCGTCTCGTATGTGCCCTGGAAGCGTCGGCCAAGGGAAAGTGGACGGCTGTGGTCGTCGGGCCGACGCAGCGCAAGGATCGCCGGACCCTCGGCATGATTGACCTGCACACGCATACATTGCTTAGTGACGGCGAACTCATTCCGACGGAACTTGCCCGCCGGTTCGAGGTCCTGGGTTACCGGGCCATCGCCTTCACCGACCACGTGGACACCGCCCTGGTGGAAACCATCGTCCCGGTGCTCGTTCAGGTCGCCGACGACCTGGCCGACGCGATGGAGATGACGGTGCTGGCCGGGGCCGAAGTCACCCATTGCCGCCCGCGGCACATCGGGCGGGTCGTGGACCGCGCGCGCGAACTCGGCGCCCGCATTGTCGTCGTCCACGGCGAAACGCCCTCCGAGCCGGTCATCCCCGGGACGAACCGTGCCGCCATCGAAGCCGGTTGCGACATCCTCGCCCACCCGGGCCTTTTGACCGAGGCGGACGCGCATCTGGCGGCGGAGCGCGGCGTGCTTCTCGAAATCAGCGGCCGCGCGGGACACTCGTTGGGCAACGGCCACGTCGCCAAGACGGCGCGGCAAGCCGGCGCCCAGGTCATTTTCGGTTCGGACGCCCACGATGCGGCGGACCTGAGGTCGCCGGGCGACGCCCGAAAAGTTCTTGCAAGCGCGGGCCTGATGGAGGAAGAAATAGGGGCGGCCTTCTCGGCGGCGGAAGCCCTGGTGGCCCGCGCCCTTGAACGGGAGGAGTCCCGATGAGAACGTTTCAGCGGATTGCGCGGTTGATTCGCCCGGCCATCGGCCTGCCGGTGCTGTCGGCCCTTGCCCTCATCGGTCTTTTGGTGGTGGTCCTGGGATGCGGCCAGAGCCGCGAACCCGCCGCCGCGTCGGCGCCGGCCCTGGCGCCGAGGATATCGGACGTCCCTGTGCCGGCGACGTTCAAGTTCGACGTGAACGAGTCGATGGACCGGCAGACGGGCGACCTTCGTTTCGTCCGACATCTGTATCGCGGCAGGGCGCCGATGCGGCAAGTGGCCGAGTTCTATCGCCGCGAAATGGCCGGGGCGGGGTGGAAAAAGGTCGAAGAGAGTTTTTCGCGCGGCCGGCGGCGGTTCCAGTTCGAGAAGGCGGACGAAGCCTGCTACATCAGCGTCTGGGACGATTGGGGAACCAAACTCCTCATCCAGGTCTTTCCGAAGGGCGGCAGGCCCCCGGAATCCGAGAGGGGTTCCGGCGAATGAAAAGCAAGCGCCGGCACGAACTCAAGACCAACGAGTTGGCCGACTGGATCGGCCGACAGATCGTGCGCGTCAAGCCGCACGGACGTCTCCTCGGTTACGTCGCGGCCGCCCTTGCCGCGTTTCTGTTCCTCGTCGTCGTGCTGCCGGCGATTCGCGGCGAACACAGCGAGGAAACCGGAGCGATGGTGGCGTTCAATCTGGCCCGCGCGAGCGGAGGCACGGAACCGCTCCATGAGTTCCTCAGCGTGTATCCGGAGGCGGTGCCAGCGCCGACCGCCAGACTGATGCTCGCCGACCGGCTGCTTTACGAGGTTGCGAGCGGCATCGCGCCGGCGGAAGGCGAGGAGCAGGAAGCCCGCCGCGCCCGCCTCCTGGCGGAGGTGAGAGGCCTTTACGCCCGGGTGGCCGAGGCGGGGGGGATTCAGGAACCGATGGCGCGGACGGGCCTTGCGCTCGTGGCGATTCAGGAAGGCGACCTCGACGGCGGCCGCGCCGTGCTGGAAGAAGTCTGCGAGAAGTGGCCCCGCTCCGTCGCCGTCGTCCGCGCGAAGGCCCACCTGGAAGCCCTCGCCGGATACGAGCCGATCGTCTTCTCCCAGGAGCCGATAGAGGAAGCGGCTGAACCCCAAAAGAGCGCACCAGAATCCATCGAACACCCGGAATCGACGGAACCCGGCGAATGAACCTTCGCTTTTGAACCCCTTTTAGGAGAGGAATGAGCAATGGCAGACTTGGAAGGCATGGCCCAGGCGTTGGAGAAGGGAGACCGCGACACGGTGGTCAAACTGGTTCGCGAGGCCCTGGATGAGGGGACATCGGCCGAAGAGATTCTGAACAAGGGTCTCATCGTCGGCATGGACAGCATCGGCCGCAAGTTCAAGGCCAACGAAGTCTATGTGCCGGAGGTCCTCATCGCCGCCCGGGCCATGGCCGGCGGCATGGAAATCATCGAGCCGATCCTGGCCGAAACCGGTGTCAAGCCCCGGGGCAAGGTGGTCATCGGCACCGTCAAGCAGGACCTTCACGACATCGGCAAGAACCTGGTCGGCATGATGCTCAAAGGCGGCGGGTTCCAGGTGGTTGACGCCGGGGTGGACGTCGATCCGGAGAAGTTCGTCTCGGCCGCCAAGGAAGCGGGGGCCGACATTATTGCGCTGTCGGCCCTTCTAACCACGACGATGCCCAACATGAAGAGCGTCATCGACGCCTTGAAGGCGGCGGGCGTGAACGTCAAGGTCATGATCGGCGGCGCGCCGATCACCCAGGGCTTCGCCGACGAGATCGGCGCCGACGGCTATGCGGCCGACGCGGCCAGCGCTGTGGACCTGGCGCGCGGCATGGTCGGCGCCGGGTAGCGCGCCTTCGAAGGATCGGATGGTCAGCCAACACGCGACCGACGGCGCCTCCCGGGAACCGCTGAAGGATTCGGCGCGCAACGGCCCGGACGAACGGGAACCCGAGACGCTCGAGATCACCTTCCAGCACGATCCGGCGGAGCCTCGACTCGATCGGTTTCTCGCCCATCGCTGGCCCAAGCGCAGCCGCGCCGCCTACCAGAAACTCATCAAGGCCGGCCGCGTCCTGGTCAACAGCGAGCCGGTAATGAAGCCCTCGGCCGAAGTGCACCGGGGCGACTCCATCTTCGTCACCCTGGACAAGCCCAAACCCCTCGGCATCATCCCCGAGCCGATTTCGATTGACGTCCTCTACGAGGATGAGGACCTCATCGCCGTCAACAAGGCTCCGGGGATCATCGTGCACCCGGCGCGCAGCAACCCGCACGGAACGCTTGTGAACGCCGTTGCCTATCACGCCGGGCATCTTTCGAAGGTGGGCGGGCCCTGGCGGCCGGGCGTCGTCCACCGCCTCGACAAGGACACGAGCGGCGTCATCCTCTTTGCCAAAAACGATAAGGCTCACGTGCGCCTTACCCGGCAATGGGAAGGCCGCCAGGTCGAGAAACACTATGTCGCCATCGTCGAAGGCGTTCCGGAACTCGACGCCGACGTCATCGAGCAGCCGCTCGGCAGGGACCGCCACATCCGCGACCGCCGCGCCGTCTGCCGCGACGGAACCGGCAAAGATGCCACCAGCCATTACGAGGTCGCCGAAACCTTCGACGGCTTCGCGCTGGTGGACATCCGGCCCACGACCGGCCGCACCCACCAGATCCGCATCCACCTCGCGCATATCGGCCACCGGGTCGTCGCGGACCGGCAATACGGCAGCCGCAATAAGTTGACGCTCCAGGAGATTGCGCGCGGGCGGGCGGACCACGATGAGGTTTTGATTGCGCGGCAAGCGCTTCACGCGGCGGGCCTGACGCTTCGGCATCCGCGGAGCGGCGAACCGATCCGTTTCGTGGCCCCGCTGCCGGGCGATATGCAGCAAACAGTTGACGCGCTCCGCCGCTGGCGGAGGGTCGAATAACGGTCGGCCGTGCGGTCGGCCGGCAGAACCGTCTGTTTCTCGGGGCCTCCGTTGCGAATTGGCATTGAGATCGGCGGGACGAAACTCCAGGCGGCCATCGGGACCGCCGAAGGCGACATTGTGCATCTCGTGCGGGCCGAGTCGCCGGCTCAAGAGGGCGCCCCGGCGGTCCGCCGCCGCGCCGCCAACTTGGTCAAGGAGGTCTGTGCGGAAACCCCCGAGCCGCTCGAGCAGGTGGGCATCGGCTTCGGCGGGCCGGTTGTCCGCGACACCGGCTGCGTCATCAAGAGCCACCAGGTCGGCGGCTGGGAGGGATTCGGCCTTCGAGAGTGGGCCGGAAAGGCGTTCGGTCTCCCCGCCGTTGTCGAGAATGATTCGAACGCTGCGGCCGTTGCCGAAGCGCGGCGGGGGGCGGGGCGGGGCCGTCGCCGCGTCTTCTACATGAACGTCGGCAGCGGCATCGGGGGCGGCCTGGTCCTCGACGGCCGGCTGGTGACCGGGCCGCGATTCGGCGGCGAGATCGGCCACACCCACGTCTGGGACGCCGAGGCCGGACGCTACGATATCCTCGAGAGCCTCTGTTCCGGCTGGAGCATCGCCCGCCGCGCCCGCCGATGCCTGGCCGACCATCCCGACAGCCGTATCCTGGCGCTCGCGGAGGGCGATCCCGAGAGGGTGGACGCGGCGGTCGTCGGGGCGGCGCTGGCCGAGGGCGACCCGTTGGCTGTGGCCCTGATGGACGAGGTCTGCGAGGCGCTGGCGGTGGCGCTCGCGAACGTCGCCGCGCTGGTCGAGCCCGACGTGATCGCGATCGGCGGCGGCGTAGCGCTGATGGGCGAGCCGCTCTTTCAGCGGCTCGGCCGGGCGTTCGACCGCCGCGCCTTCGCGCCGCTCGCCGGGCGGTGCCCAATCGTTCCCGCGGCCCTGGGGGAGGAGAGCGTCGTCGTCGGCGCGCTGCTCCTGGAGGCAGGCGACGTGGGTGAGTGATCCGCTCGCGCGGGGCTCGAGAGGAACTTGACAACCACCGTGTGCTCTTCTATACAGGCATAAGGCGGGCGGCGTCGGCCGTCCTCCCGAAGCAGCGTGAGGATACCGAGAAGAAAGCCGATCTGCTCCGCCGCATGCGCGACCTCTCGGGCGAAATGGCGAAGATCCTTCGGGCAGGGCGGCGTCTGGCGGATTTCGACGATTGGGCGACCTCCGGGAACTGCCATTCTGTCTGGAGCCGCAGGGATCCAAGATCATCTATGTGGGAGGATGGCATCCTATGGCCGAGCCGTTCGTAAGCCGCTACCTGTCGGGACTGCGGGAGGTGCTCGACGAGATCGGCGTCGACGCCGTGGAACGGGTTATTCAGATTATCTTTGAGGCCTATCGGAAGGGCCGGCGCATTTTCATCATCGGTAACGGGGGCAGCGCCGCCACCGCCAGCCACATGATGTGCGACCTCGCAAAGGGATGTGCTGTCGAAGGCAAGCCGCGCATGAAGGCGATGAGCCTGACCGACAACGTTTCTATGATGACGGCCGTCAGCAACGATATCTCTTATGAGAAAGTTTTCACCGAGCAATTAAAGGTTTTCCTCGAGGAAGGCGACGTGGTCGTCGCGATCACTGCTTCGGGCAACTCTCCGAACGTTCTGGATGCGGTCCGATACGCCGGAGAAAAGGGCGCGGTGACGATTGGCTTTATCGGATTCGGCGGCGGCAAACTGAAGGCGATGGTGGACGTGAGTATCACAGTTTCCAGCCGCAACTACGGGCACGTCGAGGATGTGCACTGCGTTCTCGGGCATCTCATCAGCCAGTGTCTTCGTCAGAGAATCCAGGCGATCTGAGCGCCTCGAAATGCTGCGTTTCTGGTCGGAGAGGAAACGGTGAAGGTTTTCGTCACCGGCGGGGCGAGTTCCTCGCGGACCTCATCGAGCAAGGACGCTCTCGGATCTTTGAACTGTCCTGCCAGCCCGCGTCGCCTATAATAGACGTTGGCGCCGTTCCGCGGGCGGACGAAAGGGAAGCACCGATGGCGTTGAGCGAGAAGATGTGCGGGATTCTGGCGATGGGCATCGAGAAGGAACGGAACGCCCACGATTTCTACGTGCGCGCGGGCGAGGACACCAAGCCCCCGCTCGGCAAGAAGATGTTCGGCCGGCTCGCCGACCAGGAAACCCAACACGAGCGATTCCTTCGGTCCTGGTCCGACCAAGGCGCCTGTCCCGCGGACGCCGACCTGCCTTCAACCGACCCCGGAGTTCTCAAGCGCGCCCGGGCCGAGATGGACAAGGTCGTCGAGCCCGAGACGGGAGACCTCGAGGCCATCGAATTGGCCCAGGAGATGGAACGCAAGGCCATCGCCTTCTACCAGACCAGCGCTGCCAAAGCCGAGGACGAAGCGTCCAAGGACCTCTTGATGCGATTGAAGACCGAGGAGGACCAGCACCTTGCGCTTCTGGTGGACCTGTATGAGTACATGAGGGATCCGAATCTCTGGAGTGTCCGAGAAGGCCGCGCCCATTTCGACTCGTGACGAGCCCAAGCGGATCGCCGAGAGCTCCGGTGAGGTTCCGGCGAGGCCTTTTCCCTTGGAATCGTTCGCCGGCTTTTCGCGATAAAACTTCTTGCATGCGTCGGGGGGATGACTACAATCGCCAAATAGGGTTACAGAGGCCATAGAACGTACGGCCAACGTCACGTTAGGGTCCTGCGAAAGGAGACTGGAGATGAAGTATCTGGCACTGGTAGCGCTTTTGGCGTTTTTGATGGTCCCGATGGCGGTCGGATGCAAGTCCGAGACCCCGCCTCCGGAGGAAACGACGGAAGAGGCAGCGCCGGCGGTCGAAGAGGCGCCGGCCGAAGAAGCGCCGGCCGAAGAAGCACCGGCTGAAGAGGCGCCCGCCGAAGAGGCGGCCGCCGAATAGGCGACGGGGACGTTTCGACGCAACCACATAGGACGAGGACGAGCGGACGCCGTCCGAGAGGAGGTGTCCGCATTGTCCTTGTTCGGGAAGCCGCGCATGCCGACCTGGATCGTGACCGGCGGCGCCGGGTTTATCGGCTCGAACTTCATCCGGTTCGCCCTTCGCGAGCGTTCGGACCTGCGCCTCGTCAACATCGATCTTTTGACCTACGCGGGGAACCTGGAGAACCTCAAGGGCGTTCCCGAAGAGCGGCACACATTCGTTTGCGCCGACATCTGCGACGCCGACGCGGTCCGCGAAGCGATTCCGGACGGGGCGGAGGCGCTCCTGAACTTCGCCGCCGAAACCCACGTGGATCGCTCCATCCTCGGCCCCCACGCGTTCGTTCGAACCAATGTCCTCGGCACGCAGGTCTTATTGGACGTCGCGCGCGCAAGACGGGTGAAGCGATTCCTTCAGGTCTCCACGGACGAGGTTTACGGCTCGCTGGACCCCGACGACCCGCCGTTCACAGAAGACGGTCGCCTTGCGCCCTCAAGCCCCTACGCCGCCAGCAAAGCCGCGGCCGACATGTTCGTTCTCGCTGCCCACCGCACGTGGAACCAGGACGTCGTCATCACGCGGTGTTCAAACAACTACGGCCCGCACCAGTTCCCGGAGAAACTTCTGCCGCTGATGCTGTCGAACGCCCTGGAGAACAAGCCGCTGCCCGTTTACGGCGACGGCCGGCAAGTGCGCGACTGGATTCACACCGACGACCATTCGCGGGCGCTCCTCGCCGCCGTGGAGCGCGGACGGTCCGGAGCCATCTACAACATCGGAGCCCGCGACGAGCGGCAGAACATCGACGTCGTCAGGGAACTCCTCCGCCAACTCGGCAAGCCCGAATCCCTCATCCGATTCGTCAAGGACCGCCCCGGCCACGACCGTCGCTACGCGATGGACCCCACCCGAATTGAAGCGGAACTTGGCTGGCAGCCGCAGGTTCCATTTGAGGAGGGGCTCGCCGCCACCATCCGCTGGTATCGCGAGAACCAGGAGTGGTGGCGCCGCGTCAAGGACGGCTCCTACCGCGAGTTTTACGAGAAATGGTACGGCAATCGGTAAGGGCCGACGGCGAAAAAGGCCCCTTCGAAAAGCAAGCCGCCGCGCCCGCGCCGTTGAAATAAATCATATCGAAGGGAGAGAACATGATCGTCGGCTGCTTTGCACTGGTGGAACCGTTCACGTTACTGGAAGGACATGGGCGCCGAATGGCAGGACAAGCGAGGAACCCTCTACGGCTGCGGTATGGCGACCATCGCGCTTGGCGACGGCGTGATTAATCTGCCGCCTATTGTCAAAGCCCTCCAGGCCGTCGGCTTCGACGGGGCCACCACGCTCGAGGTCGCCGGCCCCGAAAACGTGAAACGTTCTATGGCACAACTCAAAGAATGGAGCGAATCATGAGCGCCGGAAAGATGAAGAGACGAGGATTCCTAAAAGGTGCGGCGGGTGCAGCCGCTGGCATGGTGGCCGCACCCTACGTCATCACGTCCTCCGCCCTCGGCGCCGGAGGCCGGGCGCCGGCGAGCGAGCGGATCGTCATGGGCGGCATCGGACTGGGCGGCATGGGCACGGGTGACCTCGGGGGCTTTCTCGGCTTCAGCGAAGTCCAAGTCGTCGCTGTCTGCGACGTCGATACGAACCATCGCAACCGCGCGGTCGGAATCGTCAACGGCCGCTACGGCAACAAGGATTGCGCCGGGTACAACGATTTCCGCCGCCTGCTGGCCCGCGACGACCTCGACGCCGTCTTCATTGCTCTGCCCGACCACTGGCATGCGATTCCCGCCATCATGGCCGCCCGTCGCGGTCTGGACATCCACGCCCAAAAGCCCCTCGCACGGACGATCGTCGAAGGCCGCGCCATCTGCGACGCCGTCAAGCGCTACGGCATCGTCTGGCAGACGGGCAGCCAGCAGCGGTCCGACGGGCGGTTCCGCTTCGCCTGCGAACTGGTGCGCAACGGCCGCATCGGCAAGGTCCACACCGTCAAGGTCGGCCTGCCGGGTGGGCACTCCTGCGGGCCTCAACCCGTCATGCCCGTTCCCGATGGCTTCGATTACGACATGTGGCTCGGACCCGCGCCGTGGTCGCCATACACCAAGAACCGTTGCCACTGGAACTTCCGCTGGATCTGGGACTACTCCGGCGGACAGATTACCGACTGGGCCGGCCACCACTGCGACATCGCCCAGTGGGGCATGGGCACCGAACACACCGGCCCCGTTGAAATCGAAGGCAAAGGCGAATGGCCGAAAGACGGCCTCTGGAATACCGTCACCCGCCACACCTTCACATGCACCTATAAACAGGGCTTTAAGATGATCGTCTCGAGCCAGAACAGGATGGGCGCCCGATGGGAAGGGACCGATGGGTGGGTGTGGGTGGACCGGGGGGGAATTGACGCGGAGCCGAAATCGCTCCTGAACGAGAGGATTGGCCCGAACGAGATTCACCTGTATGAGAGCAGGGGCCACCATCGGAATTTCATCGAATGCGTCAAGACGCGCGCCGAAACGGTCGCGCCGGCCGAGGTCGCCCAGCGCTCCATCAGCATCGGCCACCTGGGCAACATCGCGATGAAACTCGGACGCAAGGTCCACTGGAACCCCGACCGGGAACGCTTTATCAACGACCCGGAGGCCGACCGCTGGCTCGACCGGCCCAAGCGCGAGCCGTGGAGATTGTGAAACGCGCCGAAAGGCGAGAAACCAAGACTTCCGGACGAGAAAAGAAAGGGAAGACAAATGCATTGGAAAGCAAGACGGCTGGCCTGCCTCTGGATCGTTGTCTGCGTCACGGTCGCCGGTCCCGTTGCAGCGGCGGTCGATGAGGCCGCCCTGGACCAGGCCTTCGAAACCCTGAAGACCTACGACTGGGGCCAAAGCCGCGCGCCCCTCGGCACCATCGATGATTACATCAACGCCACCCACGGCAACGCTCAGGCGAGAAAAGCGCTCGAAAAGCGCCTCGCAGCCGTCCTGGAGACCGATGCTCCCTACGCCGCCAAGCAGTTCGTCTGCCGCAAACTCAGCCTCATCGGAACCGCTGAGTCCGTGCCCGCCCTGGCGGCGCTGCTGACCGACAAGGACCTCTCGCACATGGCCCGCTATGCGCTCCAGCGGGTCCCGGACGCGGCGGCGATGGAGGCCTTGCGCAAGGCCCTCCCGAAAGTGAGCGGTGAACTCAAAGTCGGCGTCATCAACTCGCTCGGCGAACGCCGCGACGCCAAAGCCGTCTCCGATCTGGTTAAACTGGCCCGGGGCTCCGACCAGGCGGCGGCTTCGGCGGCAGCGGCGGCGCTCGGAAAAATCGGCGGCCGAAAAGCGGTCAAAGCACTCCGGGCAATGAAAGCAAAAGCATCGCCGGAAATCCGAACGGTCGTCGCCGACGCTCTCCTCCTCTGCGCCGACCGCTGTCGGGCCGAAGGCGATACGAAAACGGCCGACTCCATTTATGGTGACATGTACGACCCGAAGGAGCCCAAGCCGGTCCGTCTGGCTGCGCTGCGGGGCCTGGCGGCCACCGGGGATGAAAAGGCCGTTTCACTCATCACCGAGGCGCTAACATGTGACGATCCGGTGATGGCCACGGCGGCGCTTCGGATAGCACGGGAGGTCCCCGGAGAGGCGGCCACGAAGGCCTTCGCCGACCTGGCCGAAAAGGGCCCACCCGAGAGGCAGGTCCAATTGCTCGGTGTCCTGGCCGCGCGGGGCGACCCGGCCGCGAAGCCCGCCGTCGTGGACGCCACAAAAAGTTCGGAGGAAATCGTACGCGTCGCCGCCCTCAAAGCCCTTGAGACCGTCGGCGACGCCTCGGCGGTAACTCTGTTGGCCGAAACGGCGGCCGCCGCAAAAGGCGCCGAGCAGGAAGCGGCACGCTTGAGTCTCACCCGTCTGAGCGGGCCAAAGGTGGACAAAACCATCCTGGACCAACTGAAAAAGGCCGAACCCCCAGTGACCGTGGAACTGATCCGCAGCCTGGCCACACGTGGAACCACCTCGGCCATTCCGGAGTTGCTGAAGATGGCCAAAACAGCACAGGAGGAACCGGTCCGAATCGAGGCTCTCCGGGCGATGGGCGTCTTGGCGGACGAACGGACGGCGGGCACTTTGGTCGAGGCCGTGACAAAGGCAAAGGGAGACGGCGAGCGCCGGGCGGCCGAGCGGGCGCTCACGTCGGTCTGCACTCGCGCCAAGAACCTGGCGGCGTGCGCCGACACGGTCGTGGCGGGTCTCAAGGGCGCGAGCGCGCCGGCGCGGTGCGCTCTGCTCGGGGTGTGCGGTCGGCTCGGCGGACCGAAGGCGCTGGACGCCTTGCGGGCAGGCATCAAAGATGCGGACGCCACGGTTCAGGATGCCGCCACCCGCGCCATGGCCGAGACGCCGGATATCGACGCCGCCGACGACCTGCTGACGACCGCCCGCACCTCATCGAACGCCACTCACCAGGTGCTTGCCCTGCAGGGATACGTGCGGCTGGTTAGTTCGATGAAGAACCTCGGCGCGGGGGAAAAGTTCAACAGGTACCGCGCCGCGATGGAAGCGGCGCGCCGGCCTGATGAGAAGCGGTTGGTTTTGGGACATCTGGGTAAAGCGCCAACCCATGAAGCCTTGAAAATGGCAGAAACATGTCTGGCGGACGAAGCGCTGAAAGAAGAAGCCGCTTCCGCGATCGTCAGTATCGCAAAGGGTCTTGCGGCCGTTGACAAGCAAACAGCCATCGCCGCTTTGCACAAAGTGCTGAACGTGTCGCAGAACCAGGGCGTGCGCGACCGGGCTAGTAAGGCGCTAGATCAACTTGAGAAGTAGAAGTTCAAAGGCCACATCCAGGACTGGTTGGTGGCCAGCCCGTGCTCCCAGGAAAGCAAGGACGCGGCGGAACTATTCGACATCGCCTTCCCGCCCGTGAGACTTTTCCGGACAAGCCCTGACGGAAAAAGCGACGGGCAGGCCCATGGGGCTTTACGGTCGTTGCGAGGACAGCCCGCCCGCTTCCAGTGATCTTTACGGCCAGGGACGCCTTCGGCGCCAGGGCCCCCACCGAAGGCTCGCGGTCTTACTCCGTCCCGGCGATCTGGACGTCGTGGATGCGGAGGGTGGGCATCAGGAGACCGGGCTCGACCCGGGCGTCGCTCGAGACGGCATCCAGATTCTTCAACAGGTCGAAAATGCTGGCGCCGAGCATAGCGCTTTCAACGGGGTACTGAATCTCGCCATTCTTGACGTAAAACCCGAAATCGATACTGGCGGAGATGTCGCCGCTGGCGGGGTCGGGCCGGATGCTGCCGGCTTCGAGGTAGATGCCTTCGGCGACCTCTTTTAGGATATCGGCGGCACATTTTTCGCCGAGGGCGGGGACCAGGTTGGTCGGGCTGATGCCTCCGGAATGGGTTCCGTGTCCTGTGCTTTCGGTTCCAGCCTTGCCGGCCGTGTAGGAGTTATGCAGCAGACTGGCGAGCGTGCCGCGCTCGATGACGGTGAGGCACCGGCGGCGCGTGCCTTCGCCGTCGTGGGCGCCGGACCGGAGACCACGCCGAATCAGGCCGTCGTCCACGATGGTCAGGTGCTCGCTCGCAATCGATTCCCCCAGTTTGCTGCACAGATAACTTCGGCCGCGCTGGATGCTCTCGGCGGCGGCGGCAGCAACCAGCGCGCCGATGAGGGAATAGGCGGCAAGGGGTCCGAGGACGAGCGTGCGCCGCGCCGAGCCGATGCGGCGAGCGCCCAGGAAGCGGCGGGCGCCGGCGACGGCGGCTTCGGCCACCTTGTCGAGTTCGCAATCGGCGAGGTGGCGGCCGAAATCGAAATCATAAAAGTAGCCGGTGTCGTCGTCGCGGCGGAGGGTCGCCTCGATGGCCGCCTCAATCATCGTCCCGCGCTTCTCAAGAGCAACGCCGGCGGAGGAGGCCAGGGCGCCTTCGCTGACAGCGAGCACGACCTGGCCGGAAAGTTTTACGTCGGACTCGAGAGCGAGGCCCGCCTGGATGTTGGCGGCGGCAATCCCGACGACGTCCTCGACGTTCATCCCGGCGACCGTATCGTCGAACAGTCCCTCGACCTCCTCGGCGGGCTGAGGAGATGGGAGAGACCGGAAGTCCGGGTCGGGGGTGGCCTCCTTCGCCAGAGCGACGGCCCGCTCGACGGCCTCATCGACGTCGCGGGGTTCGCTGCCGCTGACGGCGGCGTATCCCATGCCGCCTCGGGCGTAGGCGCGGATGGCGACGCTTTCGCCCTGGCCGGCGTCGGCCGCCTTGATGCCGCTTTTTTCGATGGTGACGGCAATGTCGCGCGAGGAACCGGAGGCGACGTCGCACCATTCGGCGCCGAGGCGGACGGCCTTTTCGACGCAGCGAGAAGCCCGGTTGAGGTAGGTTTCGCTTTCGCTCATCCGGCGTCCCCTCCGGCTGGCGGTAGACCGGCCTGTCCGCCGACGACGACGTCGCGGACGCGGACGTGAGGCCCGCCGCAATCCGTGGGCGCCGACTGCCCGTCCTTGCCGCACATACCCGGCATTTTCATTTCGAAGTCGGCGCCGACGGCGTCGATGTTCTTGAGGGTATCGAGCGTCATGCTGGCGATGGAGACGTCGCGGAGCGGCTCGCCGATTTTGCCCTTCTCAATCATGTGGGCCCGGCCGGCGTGGCAGATGAATTGGCCCTTCTGCACGAAGACGTAGCCCCAGTGGCCGTCCTCGAGGTAAATCCCCCGTTCAACGCCGCGAAGCATCTGGCCGAATGGCACGTCGCCCGGCGCCATAAAGGTGTTGGTCATCCGCGGGATGGGCCGGCAGTCGTAACTTTCGGCGCGGGCGCTTCCGGTGGGGTCGGTGTGGAACTTGGCCGCGGTTTCAAGGCTGTGGAGGAAACCGACGAGGCGACCGTTCTCGATAATGGGGCGGCGGCGACCGGGTGTCCCTTCGGAATCGTAGGCGAAGGAGCCGAACTCGCCGGGCAGCGTCGAATCGTCATAAATGGAGACGCCGGGCGCGGCCAGTTCATCACCGAGGCGGCCTTCGAGGATGCTCTCAGAGGCCCAGACGGCATCGGCTTCGGCATTGTGACCGAGCGCCTCGTGGACGAGCAAACCGGTAATGGATGGATGGAAAATGACGGTGAAGCGGCCGGCCGGCGCGGGCTTGGCCTTCAGCAAACCGAGCGCCTTATTGGCCGCGCGGACGCTGAACTCATCGGGCTCGGTGCGCTCGAGCAGTTCGGCGCCGCCGACGATGCCGCGGTTCTCGACGCCGCGCTGAAGTACGCGCCCGTCGGACGCGACAATCATGCAGGTGCAGACGGCGCGGCCGGTGTCGGTGCGGATGCAGGCGCCGGCGGTGTTGACGAGGAGTTCTTCGCGCCGGCCGTCGGAGTAGCGGACGATGGAGTTGACGACCGCCGAGCCGCCCGCTCCCCGGCCGGCGCGCTCATACTCCAGGAGCCGCGCAATCTTCTCCTTGAGGCCAAGCGCCGTAGCGGGAATCTCCGGTTCGAACCGGTCCTCGGCCTGGATCGGTTCGACCTCGGCAATCATGGCGGGGTCGCTGACGAAACGGGCCGAGGCTTTCGCCAAGGCGAGGGCGTCGTCCAGGCATTGCTCGGCGCGGCGAGGGTTGAGGCTGTCGGCCGACGCGAAGCCCCAACACCGCCCGACCAGGACCCGGACGCCGATGCCGCGGTCCGAGGCGGTGGCAAGTTTATCGGCCCGGGCGTCCTGAACCAGGATACTATCGGCGGTGCGATAGAGGATTCGGACGTCGGCAAACCGAGCGCCGCGTCGCGTGGCCTGGCCACACAAGCGTCGGGCAAGGTCTTCCATGGGGTTCAGGTTCCAATTCCAGTGGAAAAAGGTGTCAGGAGAACCTCTGCAATGGCTCTCTCGCCTCTTCGCCGGGTCTCTCAGGGGGCGACCGAAAAGGTTCCCGACGCCTTTTTCCACACCTTCCCGGCGAGCGGGCCCTGCAAGGAGCCGGTCCGCCACTTAACATACTGCCAGCGCCGATACCAATGGTAATAAAGCATGTCGTCGGCGTCGGGAACGACCTGCGGTGCTGCGGGGGCCGGCTGCTCCTGCTCGGTCTCCTCCGCCTGTGCGCTCGGCCCGCGCTGGACAGGGCACAAATCTCCATAGCGACGGAAAAGCAGTTGTTCCTCGGAGCCGAGGGCGTTCCCCGAAAGGTACCCGAAGAAGCCGAGCGTCCTGCGGTCCCAGTTCAGCCACAACCGGTCGCCCGGAGTGACCGCGCCCGTTTGCTCGTCGTAGTGGAACGGTGAATAGGAGCCGAGGATGGCCGGGCTCATGGGGAGCATCTGAAGGAGCACCACGCAGACGCCCACCGTAAGGTAGCCGGTCGCGGCTCCGCACAGGGCGCCCCCGATCCGGTCCACATAGTGCGGAAACTCCGGCTCAACTTTGAGCAGAACCTCGCCCAGGCCCCTCAGGACGAAAAAGGACACGGCAAACAGGGCGAAAAGACAAAGGGCGTCGGCCGCGTAGTACCAGACGCTCTGGGGGTCGGTCGAGGGGAACATGGCCGCCGCCACGCCGAAAAAGCCGAAGGCCACCGCCCCGGCGATGATACAGGCCACCAACGCCATGGCCGCCCGCCAGAGACCGAAGATGGCACTCATGTACACAATCAGCACCGTGCCCGCCAGAGCCAGAATATTCAGAAGCATCCGTTTCATCCTTCGTAGCACTACGGAGACCGGACTCCCCTATTTGGTCTGCTTGATGGCCCGCAAGACCTCTTCGACGCTGGTGCGTCCGGCGATGACGAGTTCCAGGCCCTCCTCCTGGAGGTTCTGCATACCGCCCTTGCGGGCGTGGGTCCGCACATCCGCGGGGCCGACGCCGCGTGCAATCATGTCCCGGGCCTCGTCGTCGATCGGCATGAGTTCGAAAAGGCCCGCCCGGCCGACGTATCGCAAATTGCCGCACCGCGGGCACAGCACCGCCTTGCCTTGTTGGGTCTTGGCCGGCTGGGGCGGGCGGAAAAGGACCTCGACGCGGCGGCTGGCGAGGTTGGCCTTACGGAGAAAGTCGGGGTTCGGCCGATAGGCTTCCTTACACGCAGGGCACAGTTCCCGGACGAGCCGCTGATTCGCCACCAACTGAAGGCTCCCGGCAAGGGCGCCGGTGGAAGGCAAGAGCGAAATCAGGTGCGCCAGCGCCTCCCCTGCGTCACCCGCGCGGAGACCGATCAGGACGGTGTGTTCCATGGTAAAGGCGGCGAGCGCCTCAGCCACTTCGGGGGCCGACAGCGAATCGACGGCGACGACATCCGGCCCCGTGCGAAGGTGGCTGCGGACCTGTTCGGCGGCGGCGGACCCGTCCTCCTGATTCAGCACCACGTGTTGGACGTTGTCCACCTCCAGCCTCACGTGAGGCTCGAAGACCAGGCACGAATTGATATACCGGTCGAAGTGGCGGAGACAGGCGTGCAGGGTCGTCGTCAGGCCGGAGTTTTTCGGAGCCGAGAGAAGAACCAGACCCGGGCGTTTCGCAAGCGCCTCGGTCAGGGTTTCGAGTTGCGATTCCGACAAGCCCAGATCCTTCGGCCCCATCTCACTGGCCGCCAGGTCGATGACGCGGACGGCAATCTGTTCGCCCCGGACGGAGCCTTGGGACTTAACGCGGAGTTCAAACGTCTGGCCGGCGACGACGATGCGGAGGCGCCCTTCCTGTGGCCGGCGAGTTTCGGCCGGGTTGAGTCCGGCGATCTGCTTGATGCGCGAGGCGACGAGGTCGGAAATCGGCCGCACGAGTTCGCCGCCGTCCACCACCTGCCCGGCAATGCGCCAGCGGACCTGGGCCTTCCCTCCGCGCACAAGGAGACCGACGACCGTGGCCCGGCGGACGACGGCCTCGAAGAAGATGCGCTCCAGTTCCCAGGCAGCGAGGCGCTCTTCCTCGGACTGGGTCGGCAACCGGATGGGCAGGTCGTCGAGGCCCACGAAGATGATGTCGCGTCCGGTGCCGACGACGGGCCCGGATTCTGCGATTTCCGCCCTCCGGCCGCCGAGCCGACCTTTCAGCCGCGCCAGGTGCGCCCTCGACAGCACCGTCAAGTTCTCCGAGACGAGGCCGTTGCGGTGCACGCAATAGGAGACGGCGGCGCCGGCGAACAGGATGACGCCGAGCGGCAGGCCGACGTAAAATAAGGGGATAAGGATCGCCACCGCCAGCCCCGCCAGCCCGCCGGCCAGAACGAGGCCGCTCCAGACCCCCCGGCTGGTCTTGACCAACCGAACGTCGAGAAACGTCCAGTTCGCCACGTAAAACACCGCCGCCGCAAATGCCGCCAGCAGGAGGACCTGCGGGATGCCCACGGCCCGGAGGTCCGGCGCCTGGAGGCCGGGTGCTTCGACAGCAGGCGCAGGGGCCTCTTCCTCTGCGGCGGCAAACAGCAACGCCGCGCAGACGAGCAGGACAAGGCCCGCTCCGGCAGCCTGTGCGATCCGGGGCCACCGGGCGCATGTCTCCGGAGGCTTCGACCGCTGGACATGAGTCATGGCAGCGTGCCCTCACCGTCCAGACACGGAATGACTCGCTTGGCGAGCAAACGCGCTTCTCCGACGTGTGCCCCGAAGTGCGGATTATACATAAACCCCACTCCCGGCTGCAAGGACAACCCACGGGCGCGTGTGACTCTTTTTGCTGGCGGCAGCGGGCCACGGCAGCGGGCCACGGCCGGAGCCGTACCCCGGCCAGGGGAGCCGTACCCCTGCCAGGGAAGTGAGCCGATGTGCCGGGCTTGTCGAGAGCCCGCCTCCCGAAGGGACCTGTGGTCGGCGGGCTTTGCCGCGCGAAGCGCGGTGTAGGCCGGGGGTTTTACCCCCGGTGGCGGAAACGGCGCCACCTCTGTTTCCCCTTCCCCTCTCCCCGGACTGCTGAAGCGGCCCGCTCCCTTTTGTCATTTCGAGCGAGGTCGCCGAAGGCGACCGAGTCGAGGCTTGTCCCGAGCGCAGTCGAGGGGAATCTCGCCGTGAAGGGCGGTCCCCGGCTGCACCACGACGAGATCCCTCCGCTCGCTCCGCTCGGTCGGGATGACATGGCATGGGCTCCGCTCAGGGCAGGCTCTCCACTCATCCCGATATGCATCAGGATTCGGTCGGAATGACCCCTGCGGGGCAGCCACCTCCGCCTGTCGTAGGGACACGGCATGCCGTGTCCCTACAAGTGCGGCGGCCGGAAAGGCCCGCGAGCGGGCCTAAACACCGTCCGGACCGCTGCAAACCGGTTGCCAGAAATCGTGGTCACACCCCGCGGGCGGCAGCCTATGAGGAATTGGCTTTGCAGGCAGCGCGGGCGGCGCGTATCATCAACTTTCACATGGGTGAACTCCGCGATGCCGAACCCGTCAAACTCATCGTCGGCATGCTCTCGGCCTATCCGGGCGCCTTTGCCGACGCCGAGAGCCGCCTCGTCCAGGTCCTCGGCGAGGTGGACCTCAAAAGCGACCTGTTCGCCCACGAGTTCACCGAGTATTACCGCGGCGAGATGGGCCATCCGCTGGTCCGCTATTTTCTTTCCTTTGCCGATCTGGTCTCCCCCGACCGGCTCGTCACCTTCAAGCGCCTGGCAAATCAGGTTGAGCGGAACATCGCCGCGTCGGGCGAATGGCCCGTCGTCCGGCCCGTGAACGTGGACCCGGGCCTCATCGCCCCCGACAAACTGGTGCTGGCGAGCACGAAGGACTACGGCCACCGGATTTATCTCGGTCGCGGCATCTACGCCGAAGTCACCCTCCAGTACCAACGCCGGGGTCCCGACAAGCCGGGATGGGCGCCGATGGAGTGGACCTACCCGGACTACCGGACGAGTGGCTACCACGAGTTCTTCAGCCGGGTCCGAGCCCGGCTGCTTGAGCAGCGGCGGGAGGCCCGCGCGTGAGCGGCACGGTGTCTGGAACCGCGACCTCGTCGGAAACCGCCTCGGACCTGCTGCGCCGCGCCGTTCTTGTCCTCGGGGCGGCCCTGCTCCTGGTCCTTCCGCGCTTCGCGCCCGACATATCATTCATCGGCGCGGTGGGCTTGCGCGGCCCAGTGACAGTCCTTGCGGTCGGTCTGGCGTTCTGGTTGATGCCGGTGCTTCTGGTGGCATCCTGGGCGGCGGCGGGGCGGGTGCGCCTCGCGCACGCGTGGCTCGCGGTTCCGGTCGGTCTGTTTGTCATCGGCGCGGTGGTTTCGACGCTGAGTGCGTCCGATAAATTCTCGGCGCTGGTTCGCGCAGCCGAGATGACGGGTGTCTGGGTCGGCTTTCTGGCGCTGGTTTTCTGCATCCGCACCGACGCGGAGCGCCGGTTTCTTCTGGCGGTGCTGCTGGCCAGTGCTTTCATCGCGGCCGCTGTCCAGGTGATTACGGGGCGACCGGACGCCCCGGCGGCGCTGCTCGTCCTCGGCCTGTTGGTCGCCGTCGGGCTGGCGGGGGAGAAATGGTTCGAGGCTCGCGGCCGCGGGGCGCGGGGACTGGCGGTCGGGCTCGGCGCCGTGGCGGCCGTGTTGTTGGCGGCACTGGTGATGAGCAATGTGCGCGGCGCGCCGGCGGGTCTCAACACCCTCCGATGCCGGTTGGATACTTGGCGCGCCGCGGCATCGATTCTGAAAGACCACTGGCCGGCGGGCGTGGGGCTCAAGAACTTCGTGTCTCATTACCTCGAGCACAAATCGGCCATGGCAATTGAGGAGGTCGGCGACCCGCATAACATGTGGCTCTCGGCGTGGACCCAGTTGGGCGTGGCGGGTCTGGGGGCTCTGGTGAGCCTCGTGGCAGGCACGGTTTGGACATGGCTGCGGCCGCACGGGCCGCAGACGAACGCCGGCGGGCGCGGGGCGCCGCTTTTCGGCTGGCTTGTGGCGGTCCTTGTGCCGGCGGCACCGGCGGTCATCGTTCTTTTCACCATGGGCCGGATATACGGCGCCGTGGCCGTGGCGGTGGCGGCGACAGTTGTGGGCGTTGCCGCGTGCGAGAATCCCTCGCGACTGGAAGTGGCCGGTCGGCCGCTCCGTATCTTGCGCGCCGCCTCGGTGGCGGCGGTGCTCGCGTTCTGTCTTCTGGGACAGGTCGGCGTGGCCTTTGCGCTCCCGGCGACGGCCTGGGCGGGGCTTGTCGTGATTGCGGTCAGCCTGGGAGACAACGGCGCCCGGCGTGTAGCGGCGGCCGTTCGGCCCTGGTTGAAGTTTGTTTTGATGCTCGCGGCGATGGCTCTCGTCTTCGGCTACATCCGATGGATTCTGCTTCCGGTGGCGCGGGTGGACGCGTGGACGACGGCCGCCGCGCGCGCCGCGACTCCGGAGGAACAAGCCGAAGCGCTCCGCGCCGCCGGCCAAGCCCATCCCCTGGCATGGGAACCGGCCTACCTGCGAGGCCGGGCTTGGGAAACCGCCGCGCGGGCGGCCGCGGAAGACCTGACGAGGAGGACGATTCTTCTCGAACGGGCCAAGCACGCCTATCGGGAGGCGGTGGCGCGGCACCCGCGCCTTCTCGACGCGTATCGGCACCTCGCCGCGTGCCGCCTCGCCGTGCCCGGGGCACTCGACGACCCGCAAGCCCTAGACGCCGCAAGAGGGTACTTCGAGCAAGCCGCTCGACTGTACCCGACGGACATTCGGGTGCGGCTGCAATTGGCGGAGATTGCGGACCGGTTGAAAGACGCCGCCGGGGCGCTGGCCGAATACCGCCGCGTCCTGGAACTCGACCGCCTGACGCCGGACGAGGACCGGCGTCTCACGCCCGGCGCGCGCCGCGCCATCGAGGGACGCGTGCGAGAACTTAAAGAATCGCTGGCAACGCCCCGCGATGCGCCGTAAGATGGCCCGGTGCAGACCGGGCAGGAGGAATACTCATGCCGAAGCGGTTACAGGTCTCGATTGCCATGAAAAACGAGCCGGGGGCCTTGTGTCGGCTCTGTGGGGTTCTGGCGCGGGCCGGGGTCAATATCGGCGGCCTCTCGATCGACGATTGCACCGACGAAGGGTTCGTCCGCCTGATCGTGGACGAGCCGGACAAGGCGGTCAAGGTGCTGGATGCGACCGGGCTGACCCATCTGGACCAGGAGGTCCTCGTCCTGGACCTGGAGAACGAGCCGGGCTCGCTTCAGCGGGTTTCGGCCCACCTGGCGGAGGCCGGCATCAACATTTACTACGCCTACGGCACAGCAGACCTGCACGGTGGGGGCGGAGCACTGGTGCTTCGCGTCTCGGACCTCGAGCGCGCGGTCGAACTCCTCAAGGGACCGGAGGTGTAAGCGGCAGGCCGGTCGGGGTCTCCCGATAAAGGTCGGAGGGAATAATGCTTGACACGCCGTTTGAACGGGCGCTATTCTGGCGATGACCGGGTGTTGGAAACGCCTGAGAAAAGAACCTGGATGAAGGAGGTTGCAGATGGAGTGGTGGTGGTGGCTTCTGCTTGTCGTGCTGGTGGCGCTGATCGTTGCGTGGGTCGTTATCCGAAAGAAGCAGAGTCAGTAATATAGGGCTGCTTCCAGGGATCGCCGCCGAGCCCTGAAACGCGGAGCGGAATCGGCCCAAGGGCAAGGGTCCGTCCGGTCCGCGTTGTTCCAGGCTGCCTTTTCGGTTGCCGCGGGTGGAGTTCGCGCGCAGAATGTTTTCCGCGGCGTTCGTGTCAGGAGATGCCGATGAACGAAATACGAATCGCAACCGATAAGATTGAGATGCTGGCCACGCTGAACGACACGTCGGCGGCCGCGCGGATATGGGACGCTTTGCCCATCGAAAGCACGGTCAACACGTGGGGCCAGGAGATTTATTTCAGCATCCCGGTCCAGTGCGACCTCGGCGTGGAGGCGCGGGACCGGATGGAGGTCGGCGAAATCGGCTATTGGCCGACCGGAAGCGCTTTCTGCGTCTTCTTCGGCAAGACCCCCGCCAGCAAGGGGGATGAGCCCCGGGCCGCCAGCCCTGTCAACCCCATCGGACGGGTCGAGGGCGACGTCAAGGTCTTTCGGCAGATTCGCGACGGCGACACTATTCGGGTCGAGCAAGTCGAGTCCGCAAAGGTGGCGGAACAGACGGAAGAAGCGGAAGAGGCGGAAACCAATTCGCCGAAGCCGGGTGAAAATCCGGAGCCGGAGACCCCGTAACACCTTGCGAGATAAAACCTTAGGTGTATGGGCGGGACGCCGCCCGGCGGAAAAGGTGTTGACACCGGCGGCGGTTGGATGGTAATTTTTTACACAGTGGACCGCAACGTGCGGGCTTTTTGTGGCAGGGGCCCTGCAAAGGGACGGGGTGGTGAACTGAATCCCCGCGCAAACGGGGCCGTCGATCGAACGATGGGAGCGCCATTGGCGATGAATCAGAACCACTTGCTCGACGACCGGACCGGCTGCGACACTAGTTTGGAGCCTGAGCATGTAGCACAGGCCTAAGAGCAGCGGTGCGGTTGGCCGCCCGCGTCCGTTCCGGTACGGACGCGTCTGCGGGCGGTGGAAGTGGGGTCCGGTGCTGGTCCCACTTTTTTGTTTCACGGGGCCGGACCAATAGGGACCGCCAGGCGGGGGTGCAGACCCAAAGGGAATCCACTTTGGGACAACAGGGAGCGACAAAACTGATGAACGGAGACCTGTTACGGTTGGTCGAGGTCATCCGGCGCGAGAAGAGCATCGACGCCGAGATCGTCTTCGAGGGCATCGAATCGGCGCTGGTGTCGGCGGCGAAGAAGCACTTCGGCAGCGCCGAAGAGGTTGCGATCACCATCGACCGCGAGACCGGCCAGATGCAGATGACGGTGGACGGCGAGCAGCTCGACCCGGCGGGGTTCGGCCGCATCGCCGCCCAGACCGCCAAGCAGGTCATCATCCAGAAAATCCGAGAGGCCGAACGCGCCAGCCTCATGGAAAACTACGCCGACCAGGTCGGCGCCATCGTCACGGGGCAGGTCACGCGGATCGAGCACGGCTCCTGCGTGATCAACCTGAGCCGCGGCGAAGGGTTTCTGCCGAAAAGCGAACAGATTCCCGGCGAGACACTCCACGTCGGCGACCGCCTCCGGGCCATCATTATCGATGTCCGAGAGTCCGGAGCCAATGTCAAGATCGTCCTGTCGCGGACGCACCCGGACCTGATCACGCGCCTGTTCGAACTGGAAGTGCCGGAGGTGGCCGACCACATCATCGTGATCGAGGAGGTGGCCCGCGAGCCCGGCCGACGCACCAAGGTGGCCGTCTCGAGCACCGACAGCCGCGTCGATGCCGTCGGCGCCTGCGTGGGCATTCGAGGAAGCCGCATCAAAAACATCGTCGCCGAAGTGGCGAACGAAAAGGTGGACATCGCGCGCTACAACGAATCGCCTCAGGTGTTCATCGCCGAGGCCCTCAAACCGGCCCAGGTGAAAGAGGTCCTCTTGAATCGCGACATCAACCGCGCCACAGTCCTCGCCGGGGAGGACCAATTGAGCCTGGCCATCGGCAAGAAGGGCCAGAACGTCCGCCTGGCGGCACGCCTGGCCGGCTGGAATATTGACATCATGACCCCCGCCGAGTACGACCAGCAACGCGCGACGGCCTTGGAGCAACTCAGCGGACTGGAGGCCGTGGGGGCGGACCTGGCCACTGAGTTGGTCACGGCCGGATACATCAGCCTCGCGGACGTCGCCGAGGTGAACACGGAAATCCTCGCGCGCACCGCGGGTGTGGAAATCGACCGAGCGCAGCAAATCGTGGAGCAGGCGGCCGCACTGGTTGCCGAGTTGGAAGCCCGTGCCGCCGAAGAAAAGGTGCTCCAGGAAGCCCAGGCCGAGGCTGAAGCGGAGGCGAAGGCGGAGGCAGAGGCCGAAACCGAAACGGAAACCGAGAGCGAACCTGAAGAAACAGGGGGCGGAACAGACACCAAGGCGGAAGTGGCAGAAATCGAAGCCGACACAGAAACGGAAAAGCAGAACGCCGCCGAAAACACCTCGGCCGAAAATACAGTCCTCAAGGCGGCGGACGGGGACGAACCGAGCGAAGTCCAACCCTGAAGGGAAGCCGAACCTTGCCGGTACGCATCTACGAACTCGCCAGTGAGTTCGACATGCCCAGCAAAGAGATGGTCGCCGTCTGCCGGGAGGCCGGGCTCCAGGTCAAGTCGCACTCCAGCACCATCGACGAGGACGAGGCGGAGATGATCCGTCGGCAACTGGGTGCCGCAGGGCGTTCTCCTGAAAGGAACGGGGAGGCGGCCGAGGCCGCCCCCAGTCCCGGCGCGCCGGGAGCGCCGGCCGAAGCGCCGGCGGCCGAACCCGAAACCGCCGTCGAACCGGAGCCTGAACTCTCGGCCGACGAGCAGCTCGCTCGCGCCCGGAGCATGCGGATCCGGTTACCGACGCGCCACGCAAGCAAACCGAAAGCCGAGGGCCTCAAACCCAGTCCGCGCCGTCGGCCGCCGGCCAAGCCGCCTGCGGAACCGGAGGAAGCCCTGCCTGCCGAAGCCGCTGCGGCCGTTGCCGAAGAAGAAGGAACGGTTGCGGAGGCGCCGGCCGAAACGGTGGGAGCCGAAAAGGCGCCGGCGGCAGCACCGCCGGCCGCCGAGCCGACCGAGCGGCGCCGGCCGGTCCGAAAACCGCCGCGACCGAAGTTGGCCCCGCGCCCGAAACTGGCGCCGCGGCCGAAGTTGGCGCCGAGGCCGAGGCCGAGGGCCAAGGCGGAAGAAGCGGCCGCCCCGCCGGAGCCGCATCCCCAGGCCGTCGGCATCGGCATCGCGCCCCGGGAGAAACAAAAGCCGCCTAAGCGCCCGCCTAAGCGCCCTCGAGCCGCCGAGAAAATTGAAGCCGGACCCGTTCTCGAAGAGAGCGAACGCGCACGCCGAGAGCCCCGACGCAGGGCAAGCCGGGCCGCCGAAAAAGAGGAAGCCGAGGGCCGACAGCGCGTCCAAGCCTTCCGCCGCCGCGAACGCCTACGCCAACGTGAAGAGCCGGATTTGCTGGAGCCGGCTTACGACACAGGGCTCGCCGGCGGGACAATCGCCGAGGAGCGGGTGCGGACCGGCCCGAGCGGCCGGACCCTTACGCCGCGGACGAAGCGCCCCGCGCCGGCTCGCCGCCCAAGCGTCGCGGAGAGACCGAGGAAAGCCGTCGTCGAACCGCCGGTCACGGTCCGCAGCCTCTCGGCGGCGCTTGGCGTTAAGGCGAGCGAGATCATCCGGCAGTTGATGAACCAAGAAACGATGGTCACCGTCAACGACGTCCTGCCGGAGGAGACCATCGAGGAACTCGCGCTCGCCTATGACGTGGAGCTCGTCGTCCGCCGCGAGCACGAACCCGAAGAAGTCATCCGCGAGATCGAATCCCGCGAGGACGACGAGGCGCATCTGGAACCCCGCCTGCCGGTCGTCACGTTCCTGGGCCACGTGGACCACGGCAAGACGAGCCTTATGGACTACATCCGCAAGACCCGGGTCGCCGAAGGCGAGGCGGGCGGCATCACGCAGCACATCGGGGCCTACCGCGTCCGGGTCGGCGAAAAGTGGGTCACGTTTCTGGACACGCCCGGCCACGAGGCATTCACCGCGATGCGCGCGCGGGGAGCACAGGTCACGGACGTCGCGGTCCTGGTCGTTGCGGCAGACGACGGCGTTATGCCACAGACCGAGGAAGCGGTCGATCACGCCCAGGCGGCCGGGGTGCCGATCGTGGTGGCGATTAACAAGTGCGACCTGCCCCAGGCCAACCCCGGGCGCGTCAAGCAGCAACTGACCCGGTTCGAACTGCTCTCAGAGGAGTGGGGAGGCAAAACGATCTGCGTCGAAACCTCCGCCCTGACGGGCGCCGGACTGGACGACCTCCTGGAAGGCCTTCTTCTGGAAGCCGAGTTACTCGAACTGAAGGCCAACCCGAATCGCGAGGCGGTCGGCTTCTGTCTCGAGGCGGAACTGAGCGAAGGGTTCGGCCCCATGGCCACCCTCCTCATCCAGAACGGCACCCTGAAGGCCGGGGACGTGGTCCTGGTCGGAACCACTTACGGCCGCGTCCGGGCGCTGACGGACGAAACAGGCCGCCGAATCAGGGAGGCGGGCCCATCGGTCCCGGTGCGCGTCGCGGGCCTGACGGGCGCGCCGGAGGCCGGCGACCGGTTCTACGTGCTGGACGACCTGGCCAAGGCAAAAGAGATCGCCGAGGACCGCCGGCGCCGGTCACGCGAAGAGAAACTTGCTGAAAGGCGCCGGCCGCGGACCCTGGAGGCTGTCTTCGAACAGATGACCGCCAAGGAGGTCCGGGAACTGCCGCTCATCATCAAGGCCGACGTCCAGGGCTCGGTCGAAGCAATCCGGGAGAACCTCGAAAAGATCGAGCACCCGGAAGTCCGGGTCCGGGTGCTGCACGTGGCCGTGGGCGGGGTTAACGAGAGCGACGTCCTCCTGGCCGACGCCTCGGACGCCATCGTCCTCGGGTTCAACGCCGTGCCGGACGCCGGCGCCCGCGCCCTGGCCGAGCGGCGCGGCGTGGACATCCGGCAATACAACGTCATCTATCGGATTACCGAAGACATACGCAAGGCCCTGGAAGGGCTGCTCGCGCCGCAGGAAGAGGAACATCGTCTGGGCGAGGCCGAGGTGATCGAGACGTTCAAAATCAGCCGTATCGGCGCCATCGCCGGATGCCGGGTCACCGATGGCGGCATCCTGCGCAGCGCCCGGGTCCGCTTGATCCGCGACGGCCTGGTCGTTCACGAAGGGCCCCTCGAGAGCCTCAAGCGGTTCAAGGACGATGTTCGCGAGGTCCGCGCGGGCCAGGAATGCGGCATCCATCTGGCCGGCTATGACGACGTGAAGGTCGGCGACCGGATCGAGGCGTTCGAGACGGTCGAGGTGCAGCGGACGCTGGAGGACCGCCCGGCTTGAGGCGGACGGCGCCCGTCACGGAATAGTGCCATGGTGGTCGGCGTCCTTCAGATGCGTTTGATGCTTCGCGACGCGCGGAGCCTGAAAGACAAGCGCCGCATTGTTCGCAGCCTCCGCGACCGCATCCGCAACCGCTTCAACGTCTCGGTCGCCGAGGTGGACGGGCTGGATCGACGGCAGCAAACGGTCCTGGGCGTCGCAATGGCAACCAACGACCGCGTCTTCGCCGACCAGGTGCTGGCCAAGATCGTGGACCTCGTGCGGGCGGCGCCGGGGGCGGACCTGGTGGATTATGAAACCGAAATTCTATAAACCGGCCGGGATGAAGCAGCCGGGACAAAAGAGCCGCCGCAATCGCCGCGTCGCCAGCCTGATCCGCGAAATCGTCTCGGAACTGATCGTCACGGAACTGAACGACCCGCGCATCGCGCTGGTGACGGTCACCGGCGTGGACCTGTCGGCGGACCTCCGCTTCGCCGACGTGAGGGTCTCCGTCCTGGGGGACTCGAAGCAGCAGGAGGCGTGCCTCAAAGCCGTCCGGCGCGCACACGGCTTCCTCCAGGAGCGGGTGAGCGACCGTCTGGCCATGAGGTTCTGCCCGGTGCTTCGTTTTCACCTGGACGAGTCGGTCAAGCGAAGCGTCCGGTTAAGTGCGATAATCGCCCGGGCCCGAGCCGAGGACGAGGACGCCCGGGCCGAGCGAATTCGCCGCGGTGTTGAAGAGACCGGTGAAGGCGAAACCGAACCGCAAGATGAAACCCCAACCGAACCTGCGTGAGTGAGGAACACCGATGCCCACGTTCACGGATAAGGCGAAACGCCTGGACCAAATCCGGCTGGTGCTGAAGGGCCGATACGGCGAACAGCCCAAACCCATCATCACGCATCCGGTCGAGCACGCGCTGCGGACGATCCTCGGGGAGGAGGCAACGTGCAAGCAGGTCGAGGAAGCGCTGGAGCGGATGCGGGCGCACTTCGTCGATTGGAACGACCTGCGCGTCAGCCGCCCACGCGAGATTCGCGAGACCCTCGGCGCCGATTTCCCCAGCGCCGCCGACAAGGCCCGCGTCATCCCGCGTCTGCTGGACCAGGTCTTCAAGAGGCACAACAGCATGGTCTGGGACTTTCTGGAGGGCATGGGGAAGATTGCGACCCGGGCCTACTTTGAAGGGCTGGAAGAGGTGCGGCCGTTCGTGGCGGCGGCGATGGCGCGCGATTGCGTCGGCGCCCACGCCTTCCCCGTCGACCGGGACGTGGCGCGCGTCCTGGGACGCCTGGACATCCTCGATCCCGAGAACCAGTCCGAATCCCGGATGCAGGCCTTTCTCGAACAGGCCGTCAAAAACGCCCGCGTCTACGAAACGCACCAACTCGTCAAGCGCCTCGGAGAGGACCGTTGCATCGTGGGGACACCGCTGTGCGGCCGGTGTCCGCTCAACAACACCTGTCCTTCGACGGTGATAGCGGCGAAAAAGGTGAAGCGCAAGGAGCCGAAGCGTGCGCCGGAGAAAAAGACGCGAAAGTCGGAGACCGCGTCTAACAGGCGAAGGAAAGTCGCCAGGAAACGAACCGCCTCACGCCGAAAGGCGCGCGGCAAAAAGGCGAAGCGGACCGCCGGCAAAAAGGAGTAACCGCGGTCCTAACTGAACCGCCGGACGAGATTCCAGACTGGAGAGTATCCCATGAGCGGCACGACAAACGTGTTGAAACTCGGCCTGCCGAAGGGCAGCCTCCAGAACGCCACCCTCGACCTCATGGCCCGCGCGGGGTTCGACATCCAGG
>Ga0114919_10000432_pt1 | contig 32342 bp, 24 predicted proteins | sample BlataG_FD_88682 | JGI IMG/M metagenome (GOLD analysis project Ga0114919, IMG submission 88682) | Deep subsurface microbial communities from Black Sea to uncover new lineages of life (NeLLi) - Black_00105 metaG | ecosystem: Environmental > Aquatic > Marine > Oceanic > Sediment | place: Atlantic... | reverse complement strand
GGGTGGTCGCCGTGCGGCAAGGTCCAGCCGAACTCACCGCCGATGGAAATGCCCTGGGGCTCGACGACGACCAGGTTCAACGCGCGGCGGTAGACGGCCGCAACGGAAAAAAACGCTTGTCCCTCGGTCAAAACTGTGAAAGAGAGCCATGTCTGATCACAACATTTGTATTGCTGTCGTCAAGGATCATCAGCAGGCGATGGCGTTGGTCGAGGCGTATGCCGCCGCCGGATTCGATCAGAAAAAAATTTCCGTCGTTGGCAAAGACCACGCCGAAGATGCACACGTTCATGGTTATGTCACCACCGGGGAAACGGTGTCCTTCTGGGGCAAACAGGGCGCCCTGTGGGGAGGCTTGTTCGGTGTATTGGCCGGTGCTGGATTTTTGTTTATCCCCGGCATCGGGCCGCTGCTGGTCGGTGGACCGCTGCTGAGCATGATCGTCGGAGGCCTGGAGGGTGGGGCAGTACTCGGTGGGATTGAAGCGGTGTTTGCAGGTCTTTTGCACCTGGGACTCACCAAAGACAGTTTGGCACTCTACGACAAACAACTTCGTGAAGGACGCTGCCTGGTCATCCTGCATGGCACTGCCGAAGAGGTGGTGCGGGGCGGCGAAGTAGCCAAAGAGACTGCTGAATCGGTCGAGGTGCATGCGACCTAGTATTTCCTTTGTTAAGCAATACCAAAAAGCCTCCTAGATAGAGAACAATGCCATGAGCCAATCACACAAACATTCGCGCAAACATCAGAAACAGCAGCACTCCAAAAAGAGCAGGGGAGCACACAAGAACTGGAAAACCTGGGTGGTGATCGGCATGATGCTCCTGGCGATGCTGCTCTACGTCGTCAGCGACGATGAGGCGTTACCACCCGGAGATCCGCAAGACGCGGGACAAACGGTCCCTGCAGGAGAATAATACTGCCGTCTCCGGGCTACGGACTAAAAACACTGCCGCCGACTCACGATCAGGAGAAACCAAGATGCTTGATAATTTAGGATCGATGGACTTTGGACAGATTGTCGTGCTGCTGCTGATTGCGGTGGTGGTCGGCTGGTTGGCGGGTGTGATCACGCGGGGTGGGGGCTTCGGACTGTTGGGCGATATTCTCGTTGCCTTCGTGGGAGCCTTCGCAGGACGCTATCTCTTCGATCTGCTTGGCATCAACATCGGCGGAGGGGGTTACCTGGATCTATTCATCACCGCCACGGTGGGTGCCGTGATCATCTTGCTGATTGTGCGGCTGATCCGCCGCGTCTAGAGATGATCGAACCGATCTTTTTTCTTGCGTCCAGGGAGCTGGCCCGGTGGGAGACGTTTCTTTGCGTCCCCCGGCGTCTTGCGCCAGGAAATGTCGCGCTCGGGGGCGACGATGATCTTTTTACCGAACTGCGCACTTTCGCGCTGGATGAGGAGTTCAACGCCATCACCAGCCAAATGTGGCTTCAGCCGGTACATCAACTCGGCAATCGTTTCCACCGCCTCACGGTCGACCGCCACGATGCGATCTCCCTTCTGCAGTCCCGCCTTGGCTGCAGGTGAATCAGGGTGCACGAGTTGAATTTGAGGCATAATCCCGAATAAATTCTGCTCGTCCACGAGGCTCACCCCGACAAAGCCGGTTTGTAAATCTTCGCCGCGGGCCAGCCGAGGAAGAATCTCTCGGATTGTCTCGTAGGGGATCGCGAAGCCGATGCCCGAATCGTACCACGCTGCACCGGCCACTTCGCCATCGCGACTCGGAGAGAGGGGCACGAGCAGACCCCATACGCGTCCATGGATATCGACCAGAGGACCTCCATAATTGCTCGGTGAAATTTTGGCATCGGTTTGAATTGCCTTGCCCCAGATGCGCTCGGTGGCACTCACGACACCCACCGAAATATTGACTTCCGCAGGATCAAAGGTTCGCCCGAGGGCCAACGCCCAGGCACCCGGCTGTGCCGAGTCAGCGCTTGCGGCCTTGGGCACCGGGAGCGGCGGGGTAGCGGCAGGTAAATCGACCTTCAGGAGTACCAAACCGCGACTGGCGTCGGTCGCAAGCATGCGGGCCGGTAAACGTGCCCCATCCGGTAGCGTGACCAGGATCGCGGTCGGCTGGCGGGCAAAGTGGAAGCGGCTCGTGAGAATCAATCCATCGGGAGAAACGATCAATCCCGTACCGGGTCCATCCCCCAAAGACACCCCATCGACCCGTCGTCGGCCTCCCACGCATTGGATTTGCACGATCGAGTCCGCCACGCTCGCGGCAGCCCTCTGGATCGCCTGTTCCTCAAGCCGAGCCAAATCCTCGCTTTGCGCATGCTCCACACACAAGAATAACAGCAAAAGAGTGGCCCGAATCCCCTGCCCAGCAATCCTCCCAGCAATCCTCCCAGCAATCCTCCCAACACGTTGCCAACTCATCGCAGGGTCCCTTCCGGTGCGTCAAGGTCCGTTTCGGGAATCTCTGTTTCCAGTTCTAATTTCTCAAGCCCCTCTCCCCGGCGAACCAGCACACGCAACGTTCCACCCCCCTCAATGCGGCTGCACACGCGCTGTAAGTCGACGATCGATTGAACCAACACATCATCCACAAAGAGTACCAGATCGTCCGGTACAAAACCCGCCGCTGCAGCCGGCGAGCCGGGTACCACCGCATCGATAAACGGCGGTGTTGCATCGACAACATTTGGAACCAGGCTCAGACCGAGCTTCGTAAGGTCGACCGGTTCGCGGACGGAAAGCGAGCGGTTTTGGGGTGGCACTTGCGGTCTTCCTGCAATCATCGCTGCGACCGATTCGTGGATTGCCTCCACCGGCAGGGCAAAATTCAACCACGTATTGTCCTGGCGATTCTTTAACTCTTTGCCCAGCAGTCCAAGCAAGTTTCCGTCGATATTGGTCAGTCCTCCCCCGGCAGCTCCCGGATTGTTGGTCATCGCATCGAGGACATAAACCGGTCCCTCATATTCGGTCTGAAACACACCACGACGGGCCGCAAGATTGGTCACCGCCGAAATCACACCCCGCTGGACGCTGACGGGCTCCGATCCGGTGGCGACACCGAACAGATTACTGAATGCCAACACCCGCTCTCCCACACGGCCAGAAACCGCTCGCTCCAGCGGAAAGCAGGCTAAGTCGTTGGCGGGAATTTTGAGCACGGCAATTTCCAGCCACGGATCCACCCCTACGACCTCAGCGTCGTAACTGCGACCGTCGTGTAGCGTTGCCCGAATTCCTTCTGTGTCGAGCACGTAACTCCATGCGGTAAGTACATGTCCGTCTGGGGAAATCAAGATTCCCGTCTGATAGGCCTCGAGCCCCCGCAGGCCACCGGCGCCGTAGAGTTTGACCATTTTAGGCTGTACCTGATTGACCTTCTCCGCAAAGGATCCCGCGTCGGCATGCAGCGCGCAAGCGAGCAAAAGTAACGGTGCAAACCAAAAACCGATGCGGCGTATTTTTTGAACACTTAATTTCATGGCTGGGCTGCCCCGGTGGTGGCCATCTGTGCGATCTGCAAGATTCCGTACTCCTGATCCCCGTGGCGGACCTCGATCTGATACGGCAGAAAGTGGCCCGCAACACGCCGGTAGTCGTCAAACCGTATCTCGCAGGGATCGACATCCTCTTCCGCAAACATTTCCATCCTCACGAGTCGGCCATCTGACGGGTCGAAAAAAAACCGTACTTCCACACCTCCATAAAAGCCCTGCAACAAATCCATCCGTGTACCGGTTTCGGCAGAGGGCACCTGCCCGACATACTGTAGACCGCCAAACTCTGCGACACCGCGTTGCAACAGCCGCTGCCAGAGGTGCAGTGCGACCAGCAACCCACCACTGCCCGGAGGATCAAGATGCTCAAAGAGCGAGCCGCCAAAATCTGCCCGGCCCTGGTAGTTCGGGAGATTGGCGACACCAAGTCGATCACCCAGTTCGATGCGGAACGGGCCCCGTTGCCCTTCGGCAACGAAATCTCCCTCAAGCTGCCAACTCCCCGTATCACTCAGGTCTTCCCGGTACGGTGCAAACGCTTCGGCGATACGGTCTTGCTCGAGTCGATTAAAATAGTAATTCGCATACCCCTCTTTCGCCTCAAAATGTGCTTTCACAATCGGGGGCATTTTGCCCTTCGGTGGCGGGGTGGCATGGGGTTGCCTGCGGTCTTTTTTCGCTGACCGGTTTTTAAGGCGTTCGGCCAATTCACCTGCCCCATGAACTCCGGCAAGGCGAACGCGGACGGGCGTTGTTTCCCCATTGCGTCGGTACTCGAGCGGGACCTGCCAAAGACGGGGGAGCGTACCGAGAATATTTTTAAAGTTATTCACGGACCGCACCGGTCGCCCCGCAAATTGAACCACTTCGTCGTCGATCCGCAAGCCACGACGATAGGCGTCGCTACTTTCTAAAATATCGCTGACCACAACGCGGCCGTCTGCATCACTGCTCACCAGAGCGCCGAGTGTTGCATGATCTGCAATGCGACCGCTACGGAGGTAACTGAGGAATTTTTTAATTTGATTGATCGATATCGCATACCCGACACCCACGTTGACGCGGCCGCGCTTTTCAAACGATCCACGGCCATTGATGCCGATCAACGCACCTGTAGCATCGAAAAGAGGCCCGCCCGAATTCCCCGGATTGATAGCGGCATCGGTCTGTAAACAATCGGCATACTCCAGAAGTGTCCCTGCGGGATACTGATAGCGATGGACTCCGGAAATAAGACCATAGCTCACGGTCGGCTTAAAATCTGTTGCTAAGAGAAAGGGGTTGCCGATCACGAAAGCCCAGTCGCCCGTGCGTACCTGATCGCTGTCGCCCAACTCCGCTGCAGGAAAGTCGTCGCGACCGAACAGTTTAATCAGGGCCACATCGCCGGTGGGGTCAATTCCGACAATCACAGCGTCGTAAAGCACCCCATCGTTCATTCCACATTTCAACGCATTCCCCAATGGCTGGGAAACGTGAAAATTGGTCAGCGCATATCCATCAGGTGAAATCACAACGCCCGATCCGCCACCACCACCCTCGGGTCCGAAAACCGCCAGCGTACTGGCCGACGCCTTGCGCACCGCCTCAATGCGGGCGTCTTCGGCCTCGAGGACTGCAGGAGGAACTTCTGCTGCTATTTCAGTTACAGCACAGAGAGCGAAACAGAAAAAGAGTACTTGCAATGGATTTTTCATCCTCTGGCGGTCCGTATCCCCACCCACTTGAAAGACCGATAAAGAGATTCTGCTTGCGTTCATTTTATAATCCGTGCGTTGCAAAGATTCAAACGATCTCCAGTATCCTGATTTTTTCCGTAATCGACAATAAGTTCCAGTTTCTGGACCCCGGTAACGGCCACGCTCACATCGCGCGGTCCGGTACGTCCCGAAATATCCTCGGCATAAAGCGACCGCCCATCACCACGAATCTCGAAGTGTACGTCGCCCATCTGGACACTACCGGCATCGATGCCCGCTCTTGCCTCAAAGCGACGCGCTTCCGGTGGCAGATCATAGATTAACCGCGATTTACTCTGCAGAGAAAGACCGTGTGCGTACGATTCGATCGAAGAAGGCTTACTCGACTCATTTTGAGAATCCTGGCTGGAAGGCCGCACGATTTCCAGTCGACCAGATGTTCCCCCTTGCCCGAATCCGCCAGAGCGATCCTTCTGGGGTCCGTAAAATCGCGCCAGTAGCGGACTGATATTTCCTGCCGCCAAATAGGGCGTCCACTCTGTGACAATGGGCGTCATTTCCGATAAATAGATGATTTTTTCTTGCGAAAAATCAATGCTTTGCACCCGCCGATAGGGGACTTCGAATGTCAGACCGCAGGGCAACTGCAGCGAGAACCCCTCCGGGTTGCTCTTCCACGCAGAGACAGGTAACTGGGAACCGCTCACCGTCATTAATTGGCACTGGATTGGCTCCAGCTTTTTCGTCGACCGGTCGGCAAATAACAATCCTGCAAGTTTGCTCCACTTAACCGGTATCGATTCGCCGTCGAGATCAAAGTCCACATGGTCCGCTGCGACTCGCGAAATCACGCCCTCCACATAGTCGATTTGTTTTCCTTTCCGCACTGCCAAGCGATCGCCGCGCCGCGGTTTGTCGCGCAACCGCTTCCACGCCTCGAGTAGACGACTGTCTCCGGCGACAAAGTTCACTGAGCGAATCAGAGACAACGGGACCGTTTGCGCATCTCCCGAATCCCAAACAATCGTCGCTGCATCGCCGATTGCGGTAAAGGACTTGGCAGCCAACTCCGTTTGGTCAACCAATTGAATCTGCAGCCCCGCAGACGGAGATGCTTCCGCTGCCGTGGCGGAAGCTGGAAATGTCACCTTGCCAAGATCACCGAGCGGTATCTTCCGTTTACCCTCGGTGAGGTGCACGATGACTCCGTCGCTTGTCAGGTCGATCAGCTCCCCCGTCACCGAATGACCATCCAATGATTGGACCGTAATCTCGGGTGCCGTTGCACCGACGATCATCGTTCCATAAGTTAGTGAAATTAAGAAAAAAAGCATTGTGCCCTTTCGACTGTTTCACTTTTGCTGACGGGCGAGTTCACGGAAATAGGCTTCGATGACCTCCCGATAATGTGCGGGAAATTCGCGACTTATCTCCTGCATCGCCTGTTCGCGGTCCTTCGGTGGCAAATCTCCCCAGCCTGTCGATTGACCAATCTTCTTTTTTGTCACCTGACCGGAACCTTTCCCACCCAGTGGACGACTCGCTTCAGCCGGTCGCAAAGGTGCGCCTCCTTGCCCCGCAACCGCTGCTTGATTTGCTTGTTTTTTTGATTCTTCTTCAATCAGTTTATCAAGCATTCGCAGCACCTCATCCTCCGTCTTGAGCACGTGGTCTCCGGTACGTCCCAAGTCCAACTGCTGATGAATCTGCTTCATACGTCGAGAGATGTCATCGAGCGATCCTGCCTTGAGCTGCTGGAGATCATCGTACATTAATTCGGCAAGCACAGCGTACCGCTGAGGACTCACCTCCTGATGTTCACGCAACCACTCAAGCAGTTGCATTCCTCTTTTTTTATCCGCCCGCTGATGATGAATCGCAGCGAGTGCAAACGCATACGATACTGGATCGAGGAGTTCGGGCAGTGAAATACCTTCGAGTAAAGCGAGAGCCTGCGTGTAGCGACCCTGCTGAATCCATCCTTGCGCAACCCACAACTGCAAATGGTCGCGTAGAAAGGCTGGAATCTCTTCTTGCTCCAGCCACGATCTGCCTTCCGTCCGTTCAGGATCTCCACGACGCGTTGCCCCGGCTAACAGAACCGTTTCCGGATGAAGAATTGCAATCGCAGCAACCATCTTACCGAGCCGCTCGCGCGACAGCACCTCATCATCACCTTGGTTCCAGATCGCCAGAACTTGCGCTGTTTGATTTTTCGTCGCTCCCTGACCCTGGAGATACTCGGTCCATCGCCCACGGATATGATCAACCGTAGGCGGATCCTCAAGCAAGGACACCACCGCATCGTCTGCTACCGGTGGGGCGTCCATCGCGATCACCGGCGCGAGCGGCAATACTAGTGCCAGCACACAAGAAAAAGAAAAAAGACCGATTTTATTCTGCGTACACTTCATTCGGGTAAACCAATACAAAACTTGCTCAAGCCCCTTCACCGATTGTTTTCCAAGACAATATCCCGGGAAATTTTTTCGATTCTCGCTTGTCGATCTGAAAGCTTTTTTAATTCCGGAATCAAATTTTTACGCGGCGTGCGTCCTGCCAGAACAACCTCCTGGTATCGCGCGGTGCGTCGATTCACACGCCACTGAAGCGAGCGGATCATCTTGAGTTCGGCCAACATATCGACCAAAGGGGGATCGGAATTTCCCGCCTGACCTTGACCGGAAGCTTGTTTCCGCTGTTTCTGCTCCTGCTGTGATTGCTCAATCGCCCCGATGATTTCTTCGAGCGATTCGAGAATATCCTCCATGATCTGCTGCGTTAGGGTACCTGTCTCTGCTCTATCGAGTCGCACCATGACCAGTTCCATATCCTCGCGCAACTGCAACGCTGCCTCGGGAAGTGCCACCGCGGATCCCTCATTTCTGAAAAGCACGAGTGTCGCATCGATCAGTCCGACAATTTTTGATTGTTTTCCACTCAGTCGACTTGCCTCAATCTCAAAGCTACGATCGCGTTTTTTTTGAATGGTCTGATCGAGTGTGACAGTCTGTTCATAAACCCTCTTTTGCAGGCCGAGAATTTTCCGGAACCTCGCTTCAAGCAGCGCCAGGACCCGCTCGATTTCCTCTTCGCGGAGTTGCCGCAGAATGCGGGCCAATTCAGCCTTCGCCTTCTCCAACGCCGCAATTGCAGCAAACTGTTTTTTGAGTGCGTTGTCTTTTTTCGCCTGCTTGAGATTTTCGATTGCCGAACGCATCTGTTTGCGGGCCTGTTCGATCGCTTGCTGTGGAGAGGGTTTTTCTGTCTCCGCATCCTCCGCATCATTTCCGCTCTTCTTGCCGGCTTGCTTTGAATTCCCATCGGGGGAGGGCGGATCGCCACGGGGAGGACTCTCTTTTTCCGATTCGTCTGAAGGTTTTGTCGCTTTTTCGCCGTCCGATTTCTTGACCGGCCTTTTTCCGGATTTCATCTTTTCGGCTAGCGATTGTGCCTGTTTTTCGAGCTTTGCCTGCTGTGGAACTAAATCTTCCGGTCGGCTTCCTCTCTCCGTCTCTGCTTGGACTGCCTTTTGCATTCGAATCATCCGGCCAATTTCTTTCAGATAGCGCGCGATCTTCTGTTTTTCTGACTGATTTTGACTCTGCCGATTTTCGGTCAACAGCAACGCGAGGAGCGTTTGCAATTCGGTTTCCAAGGCCTCCTGGCTGGAACGTATTTCGTCGACATCTGAGATCAGCAGGGCATCCTGCCCCAATAAATCGATCACCTGAGTGAAACGCTCCAACGCGTCGCCCCGATTCATCTGCTCGACTGCTTTCTCCAGAACTTCTGCCCGCTCGGGATCTGTCTGTCGTAAAAAATCAGCCAGATCAGTGATGTTTTTCTTAAATCGGTCGTACTGATCTGCGACCCTCGTTTGTTCGACAACCAATCGATCCGCTCGTTCCCCAACAGGAGAGTCGGCCAGCGAAAGACTTGAACTGAGTGCAAGCATCGCGACGCCAAAAAATGAATAACGTTGCATCTTTCTCATGGACATGCTCTCCGACTCCTGATCCCATCGCATTATCTCAGTTCCTCTGAGATTTTCCGCTCTTCAAAGGCAACTCTGCCAAACCTGCCATTTATTATAACGGTCCGATCCTTCTAATCGAGCAGATCTTTTTTCAACTGCTCTTTCAACTGTTTTTCTAACAGCTGCCTTTGTTCGAGCGTTTGCTGCGACACGCGCTGCTGCGCATCGATAATTTTACGCAAATCTGCCAAAACTTCGTTGAAACGCTGTAGCTTTAGCATGTTTTCGAGCACACGTTGCATCTGTCGCAACATAGACCGCACGTTTTCTTGCGCCGCTGAAAGTGGGGTGACAAAGGGAGTCGCGTCGGCAATCTTTTGACGGATCTGTCGAAGAAACGCCTCCAAGGCGGGAAACGCATCAACCGAAATGCGATTAAGCGGCTCGATGATGCGTCCCCCGATACGCTGCTCAAGTTCCCCAAGAAAAGCAACGCGGTTATTACGGAGTTCGGTGAGCACGCGTTCAAATTCGAGCGCAATGTTTGCGGTTTCATGGCGCATGCGGTCTGCGGATTCAAGTGCAGACTCAATCCGCACCATCCGAATCGAGTCCCTTCGGTCGGGCGATGCTTCCGCCGGGGGATTGGCAATCTTATTTAAAGAGGGCGATCCGGCCTGCAGTCGCTTGAGCGAGTCTTCCATCCGTTGAGCTTCCGCCAAAATAGTTTCCATACGGCGGCGAAGCATTTTCTCTCGCGCCTCAAGCTCCGCGCGTAACTGACTTTCGGTCACAATTTTGAGTGTGTATTTCGAACCTTCGCCATGGCTCGGCGCATCGCGGAGATCACAGTCGTCGCTCGCCTGCAATTGTACCGTAAGCTTTTGGCCTGGCTGCAGCCGAAGCGACTCAATATCAAACGCATAGGGTCGCTCTTGACCCAGTTCTCCCCGCTCCGAAAGAACCAGAGGCAGATGCGTTTCGGGACCGCCATCGACCGCATACGCAATCCAAGCCTCGGCAACTCCATAATCGTCGGTCACCGTACCTCGCATTGGAACCACCGCCAGCGGCGTAATCGATTTGCCGATACCCTCAATCTGCACTTTAACTTCGGGCAGCTGATCTTCCAGCGTGCGGAGGACAAGTCGCACAGGCTCAACATTCTCAATGTGGTCGGTATCGAACAACTGGAAATCAATCTGCGTATCCGCTCGAACAGACTTCAGCTCAATCTCCATCTTTTGCGCATCGACCGCGTCGAGCATTATTCGGCGCTCAACTGTCTCGCCATCACGCGCCGTTTGACGATAAAACGCCCGTGAAAGTGGCTTATTCGAGCGACCCACGACCCGAACATCGGTGCCTTGTGGAATGGGTTCATTCAGCCGCACCGAACCGGTCGCAGCCGGCCTGCGGAGGTAATCGGGGTACGTATAGTGCAATTGAATATCGACTAAGCTGGGACTCTTCACCGCGTCGATTCTTAAATCATCAACGCGATCTGCCTTGCTCAATAGTCGATTGCTATGCGCGACGACCGCGAGCGTCGTCGAGGAGCGAATATTTTTAAACACATATTCGTACTCTTGATCGGTATCACGTCCGGGAATTGCTCCCTTTAATCGCGTCATACCCACCTTTCGCAGCGTGCCTTCATCGGTCGTGAAATGAATTTCAACCCTCTGAGGAACTTCGTATTCGAGATTGGCACGTGCGCGGACGGTGACCTGGCCACCACGGGCTACTTTTTTAATCCGCACACCGTCATCGCGTACTGCGAATCCTTCGACTGTGATCCGCGTCGCTCGTGGCCACTGCAACTCTTGCAAAGCCAGATTTCGCGCTGCCCAGATCTGCGCTTCAGTGGTTTGCAACAGACAAAAAAGAAAAATCGGCAGGGCAAGCAGAAGCACCACCAGGAATGCCTGAACAAGCGGCCGGAAGTTCAATACTTTTGCCGAATCTGCAAGCGGGAATAGCGGTTCAATTTCGTTCTCGATAGACGAGAGCAGGCGGGGATCAAATGCATCATTTCGACCCGCCGTGCCATCTAATTCGATCACTGTAAGCAGTCGTTCCTGGAGTACCGGGTAGCTTCGTTCAAGCAACAACGCCATGCTGCTGTCAGGAAGCGGCACGCGAAGACGACCTAGCGAAAATCGCCAGACGATCCAAAAAGCCAAAGGAATAAAACCGATCAAGACTGCGGCCCGCACACTTACCGGTGGTTCCCAAAGCCAGTCGACTGCAAGCGAAATCCAAAATCCAACAGCAACAGTGATGCATAGAATTGCAATCCCTTTGAGGACAATGTGGGTACGAATCAGTCTACGGAGCTGTACGATTTGCCCTGCCCAGGAGGGTGTCGTCGCAACCTTTTCGATGACCGTCGCCATGATTGGATTCCAAGAGCATTAAGCAAGACGAAAAAGACGTCGCAAAAACCACTCTAAACAAAGCACGCCACAAATCCCTAGCAGCATCCAGCGACTGAATTGCGCCTTCCAGATTTTATCGATGTCTCCCTGTACGGGCGTTATCCGAGTTTGATCGACCACTGCTCCCACTAGGGGCGGTTCCCCAGTTTCTCCCCGGGCAGCCTCAATCGACGTGAAATAACGTCCACCGGTCGCGGTGGCTAACCGCTGCAATGCGGACCGATCTTGCTCAGGCCGGACACGTTCTCGATCCGAGGCAAGCACTTTCACCTTTCGACTCAACGGTTCGTACTCGCTCTGGGGAACTGCAAGTTCCAACCGATAGGCATCAGGCTCTCGGACAGTCCATTCACCTTGGAACGTACCTGCGCGGACAGGATCGGCAAAGAGTGTAAGGGGTTGTCCCTCTGTGGGATGAGTCGCCGAGAAAACATACAGTGTGACTTCGTCGGCCTGGTACGGCTTGCGAGCCGCATTCTTCAAGTGGGCAACAATCGGAATCGTATCCCCCACCCGATACATATCTTTTTCTACGAGTAAAACATCGCCTCGCGGAGATCCACGATGCAGACGACCCGCCGACACGTGCCGGATGAGATGGGTATACCATTTTTCAAAGTGTGCGGCGTCCAAGCGACGGATTCTCCACATCTCCCCACTCGCTTGGTAGAAAACGCGTCCTTTTCCATAGTACTGCCCTGCAATATAGATCGGCTCCTGCCCCAGCGACTCGGCCAGTTCGTCATCGTAGCGGGCATAGACCGTCGCACCATACTTTTTCCCTTTGACCGGTCGGGGGCCGTAGACACCACCAAATTCTTCCCATACCTGCTGGCTTGCTAGTGGACTGTCATCCAACTGTAAAAAAGCCGCATCGCGGCCATCGCGTGTAAACTGAACCGACCGTACACGGCCTGCCTCTTGCACGTCATCATTGAATAGTTCGAATTCGTCTTCAAACACGACCGGAAAAAGATCGCGAAGCGACTGATATTCTGGGTCATGACTCCAGTTCTGTATCAGACTTCCAGCGTTGACAACTCCCGGAACCAAAATCAATCCACCCGCCTCATCGGCGACCCAGTGTTCGAGCGCGTCGGCCGCTTCAGGTCCCAGTCGATCCCACTCCGGATCCATCGCGACAACCACATCATAGTGTGCAAGTTCTTCTCGATTTGGAAATGCACGAACGTAGGCTGGATCTTCAAATCCGCCCTCTGGACGACTTTGCAGCAGCACATCCAATTGGATGTGCTTCGTATCGCGCTTCAGGAGGTTGCGCAAAAATTGGTATTCTCGCGATGGTCCGCCGGCAATTAAAAGAACGCGTGTGGGTTTGCCTTCGACCTCAATTTGAAAGCGACGGCGACGACCGCCTGCATTCTTTTCTTTCGCAGCGTTGTCGTCTTCCAGAGCCTCGCCACGGAGCGCGAGGTCCCACTCAAACGTATAGCGCCCCGGTGCTTCGAGAGGCTCAATTTCCATGGTGACCGGCAAAACTTCACCGTCGTCACGACCGAGCAGCACCTCCACCTGATCTTCAAAGAGAGATCCTTCGTCACGCGCTGCCTCATTTGCTACGGGAATCTGCCGCAGTCGCAGCGTCGCCCGCCGTCCCTCCAGTCCCCGACCACGAATATAGGCCGTCACCTCCAGGGGATCGTGGGGATAGGCCCTGGCCGGTGCGGCAAAATCGACAAGCAGCAGTTCGGCCGGACGCTGCACCTCACCGAATCCAATCGAGTAAACAGGAACTTCCGCTTCAGCAAGGGCATCGGTCGCAAGGGCCAGATCACTCCCGGCCGTCTGTACTCCGTCGCTCAAGACAACAATTCCAGCGAGGGGAACCCCGCGCGAGCGGGCGTGCAGTTTTTCCATGGCATCCCCCAACCTGGTATCGCCACCTGTTGCGCGTAGCATCTTGGACCAATTGGTTGGAGCAGATTTTTCTTCGGTAATCTCGTCCGGCGACGAAACGGCTGCCGAGGTTTCTGACGTTGACGATGCAAGCGACGGGTCAATCCACGGCAGCGAAGCAACTGCTAGTGGGTTATCGTCCTCATCGAAGCGATAGACAAACACGTCGTGCACCGCCCGGAGTTCCCCGAGCAATTCCCCCTCTTCCAATGCCCGCACGATCCGCGCCAAACGTCCTTCCTTTTCGGAGATCAACCGATTTGGACCTTCCGATTCGGTAAGAGGGACCGCGACATCTTCGCGGCCCATACTCTGGCTGGTATCAATGAGCACAAAGACCTGTGAGCGGTCTGTCAGTTCACGCGTACTTCGCCATTGTGGCTGGAGATAGACCAGGAACAATCCGAAGAGTACCAAAGTGCGCAGGCCAATCAACACGGCCGCACGCTGCCCACCCAACTCCTCACAATCTCGACGGACCATCACCACCGTATTCCAGATCAAAAAAAACAGGACGACCAGTGGTAAGATCCAATCCCACGGTCCAGAGAGGACTCGGCCGAACTCGAAATAAGTTCGCAGGCCGCTCACTGTTGCTAAGAGAACACCGAAGATCATCGAGACCCTACCGTTTGTAATTTTTTTGACCTGTGGTAACTCGCCCCGTAGGCGATCCATTGCTCGACCACCAAAATCGCAGCCAAGAGAACAAAAAACCACCATTGCTCAGCGAGTGGAAAACCGGCCTCGCTTTTATCCGCGATAAAAAAAGTGTCCGCAGAGCGATATTGATAGGGGATTTCGCCAAGCAAACCGCGCATTTGTCCTTCGCTGACCACGCGAAGATCGCTTTCACTATCCGGAGCATTGAACGCAGTACATTCAAGAACGACCTCCCCGTTGAGCTGACTGCGTCGTGCTTCATAAACCCCAGGAAGTTGCACTTTACCAAAGTCTGCCACACGTTTTGTGGGATCCGGACCAATGGCAACGGCAACCACTTGGACAGATTGGGAACGACCTTCCTGATGACCCCGAGGCGTGGTGAAATTGACCAGAGGCCGGAACGTGGTAGAGGGGACATCGGCCTGGAGCACCTCGCCCGCTTCGCGATTTTCTTTGAACGTTTTTGTCGCCCCCAGATAGACAAGCGTATCGAGAGCCCAAAGCACAAAACTCGGGTCGGCCAATCCCCAATTGTGCCATTGGGGCGCAGCGGTTGAAAGTACGGCAAGGACTTTTCCCTTACCCAGCTTTTTCTCCACGATCCAAGGCGCACCGTTACGAAGCTGCGCAAGCACACTTACATTTGGATCGGCTGCTTCATCCCATGCCGACGACGTCGCGTAGTAACGAGAAACATCAATTGATTGCAACCAATTATTGAGCGTCCCTCCGAATATACGGGCAAAGATAGGATGCTCTGCATCGACGGTGAGGGCGGGAACTTTTGCCAAACGATCTGCCAAAAGTGTTGCGGGGGAGTTGAGCGGAAGAGGAAAGAGACCTTCACCTTCGTTGTAGAGATCGCGATTGATGAACTCACGATCGGACTGAGGACCTGCAAAAAAGACGACGCCACCCCCGCTACGAACGTATTGCTCGAGTCGTTCAACCTCAATCTCATCGAGGCTTGCAATATTCAATAAGAAAATAGCGTGATAGCGATCGAGTACCGCATCGCGAAGAAACGTAGACCGTTCGACTTGGACCTGCGCGCCCGTGCTGACCTGCGGAGACGGCGCAAGCGCTAAACGCAAAAACAAGGACTCGTCTTCGCCACCGTCATCAATCACCAGCACGGGTACAGCAGTGGCCACATCCACCACCGTCCATCGCTGATTGTCGAGGGCAAGTGAATCGCCCGTAATGCTTGCCTCAACGACATGACTGCCTGAATTTTGAAACACGACGTCAAAGAAACCCTCGACGGACTCCCCCGGTTCAATCTTTTCGAGCGTAATCGCACCAAGCGACACCAATGTTTCATGACTCTCAGCGGTAATCATTCTTTGTGTTAGCTGCACCGGAACGTGCTTCACCGGAAGCTGACCATGATTTGTGACTTCTATACGCATCCGGAGCGCAACCCCCGTGACTTGAGGACCCGGCAGAGGAGCGAGTTCGGTGATCGCCAGATTCTCATGCGATCTATCCGTACACTGGATCAATTCAAGCTGTATTTGATTTCCAGCCAGTCGCTCGAGTTGCTGCTTTAACGCTCCTCCTTCCTGCCATTGGGCTGTGCGGAAATCTGAAAGAACATACAAAATCATCTTCTCATCCTTCGCCGGTACCACGATTTTTTCCACAGCTTCGATTGCCTCGAGGGGTTCTGTGCCAGACGCGGTAGGCAGCAGTCCGTGAACAAGTTCTGCCCACTGCTGCGGGGTCTTACGATTGGCAACTTCACGAAGAACTTCTGGAGCGTGTCCGTCGATTGCCGAGGAAAACGTGGAGAGGGTAATGGCTTGCTCGGTTTGTGCATCACTTGCAAGTTCCAAAACAGACTGGACCACCCGTTGACCTCGATTAAATACTGAGGCACTCGCGACCTGATCGGTCATCGATCCACTGTCATCGAGCAAAAGAACATGGTGTACTTTGGAACCACCCAGCAACCGACTCCAGGCATTTTGCAAGATGGGTCCAGCAAGCAAGAACGCAATCGCTGCAACCGCAACGAGACGCAGCAGGAGAAGAAGAATTTGCTTCAGCCGCACCGAAGTCTTATTTTTCTTCTTGCTCTCTAAAAGAAAGTCCATCGCCGCCCAGCGAACCTTGCGGTGACGCAAAAGGTGAATCAAATGAATGGCCAGCACCAAAGCCAGGAAAGGCAAAAGGTATGCGGAAACCAGAGCGGGAAAAGTAAAAGACATATTTATTTCAAAATCGAGTTTTGGAAAACGTCCTCAAGACCGCCGCTGCGTTCCCATTCGCCTGCGCAAATAAGCAGCCAAAACCGCACTGAGTGGTTGACTCGTTCGAATCAAATCATAATCACAGGCATTGCTTGTACATCCACGTCGAACGCGCGTGAGGAAATCTGCAAGTGCCTCGAGATATCCATCGCGGAGCGCCCGCGGGTTACAGGAAACCGCAGAAGAAACCTCCAGTCCTTCAAAACGCGTGGGACCATTAAAAGGGAAATCGATTTCATCATCATCGAGAAGATGGAACACCATGACATCATGTCCACGTTTGCGCAAGAGTTTTAACCCACGTAAAAGACCATCCGTATCAGCCAAGAGGTCAGAAATCAGAATCATCATGCCGCGGCGGGGAATTCCTTCAGCCACTTTGCGGAGAATCGGGTAAAAGTCTGTTTTTTCACTCGGCTTGCCCGTGACCAGAGCCTGTACGATTGCCTCCAGGTGTTTTTTTTTACTGCGTGCGGGAACTTGAAACCGAATGTTCTGATCGAAACCAACACACCCCACCATGTCCTGTTGTCGCAATAAAAGATAAGCCAGGCTAGCTGCCGCTGTACACCCATAATCGTATTTTGAAAGCGGCCCCGTTCCGTACTGCATGCTACCCGATACATCCACCAGCATCGTCACAGGCATGTTGGTGTCCTCTTCAAACTGCTTGACGTAGAAACGATCCTGCTTCGCCCAAACCTTCCAATCCACGTGCCGTAAGTCGTCACCGGGCACATACTGTCGATGCTGGAGAAATTCGACCGACTGCCCAAAACGCGGACTGCGATGGATTCCAGAAAGGAATCCATCCACGACCCGGTGGGCACGCAATTCGAGGCGACTGATTCGAGCAATCGACTCAGGATGCAAATATTTCCTGGAATCGGGCATGGCTAGTCAGTTCATCCTCTTTAGCGGGCGTTTCCTGAATCAAGCGGTCGATGATGTCGTCTTCACTGACCCCTTCACTCTGCGCGGTAAAATTGACCACCAGACGATGCCTCAAAACGGGCTTGGCCAGCGCCTGGATGTCCTCGGTCGAAACGTGTGCGTGCCCATGCATCAGAGCCCGCGCTTTCCCACCGAGAATCAAGAATTGGACCGCCCGCGGACCTGCGCCCCAACTCACTTGATCAGCTACAAATTCGGGAATCCCCACTTCTCCGATCCGTGTCTGGCGGACCAGCGAAAGGGCATAGCGAACGACGTGATCCGAAACAGGCACGCGTCGTACGTGCTGCTGTAACTCAAGAATTTCTTCTGCTGAAAGGACCGGTTCGATCGTGGACTCAAAGTCTCCGGTGGTCCTCCGCGCAATTTCGAATTCTTCCTCAAAATTGGGATAATCCACGAAAACTTTGAACATGAACCGATCCTGCTGCGCTTCGGGGAGCGGATAGGTTCCTTCCTGCTCAATCGGATTTTGAGTCGCCAACACAAAAAATGGATCTGCAAGCGGATGCTGAATCCTGCCGATGGAAACTTGCCGCTCTTGCATCGCTTCAAGCAGTGCTGCTTGGGTTTTCGGCGGCGTCCGATTGATTTCATCGGCCAAAACCATATGGCTAAAGAGGGGTCCCTGCAGGAAGCGAACCTCGCGCGCACCGGAGACCTTATTTTCTTCGATAATTTCCGTACCGGTAATGTCGGCAGGCATGAGATCCGGCGTAAACTGAATGCGATTGAAAGTTAAATCGAGTGCATCGGCAAGCGTGCGGATCATAAGGGTCTTTGCTAAACCCGGAACACCTTCAAGCAGACAATGGCCTCGACTGAAAAGCGTAATCAGTAATTCTTCGACAACTGCATCCTGGCCAACAATTTTTTCGGCCAGGCGCTCTTGGATCTTTTCGCGGGCACTTGCAAGTTGCCGGATCGACTCTTCGTGAGAACTATTCATGAATGCCACAACCTCGTTTTTCTAATGCCTTCGTACAACGTTACTCGACCCAATACCTTTGCAGTCGAGTCTCTTCTCGATTCCTAACGTTGGTAAATCGGAAGCGTCCCATTTTCCAACTGTAAAATGGTCAAATTAATCGCAGTTGTGTAGACCGGACCAATAAACCCCTGACCCCAATACCCCATCGAATCATCACCCGGTACCGCTTCTATTTGATTGACGAGTTTATCGAAGACCTCACCGCGATACGTATCCCACGCCGCTCCTCCTTCGCGGTACATGACTTGCGCGTAGTAGTAGTGTGCATAATGCCAATGCCCGAAACTTTTGTTGTCGATATTCTGCAGATTACGCTTGCAATACTCTAACAAGCGCGGCACGTAATCGCTATCGTACTCGCCGGCATTGAACAGGCAGGCTACCGCGGCCGCTGTGATGGCAGGTCGCCCACCACCACCTTTACTGCTGTACTGCACGCCCCCATCCTGCATGGTGCATTTATGGATATAAGCGATTGCTTTATCGATAATTTCTCGCGGTACGTCGATTCCGACTTTACGACAGCCACGCAACCCCTGCACCTGAGTGACCGTCGTTGACCCTTCATCAAAGCCATTCCCATCTTTCGCACTCAAATATCCCCAGCCGCCGTCACCCGTCTGTGCCCGACCCGTAAAAATCACCGCCCGCGTAAGGACGTCGACCAATTGTTCTCGTCGAGCCATATCTTCTTCTTCACCGAGCAACTGGGAGAGGAACAGCATCGCAAAACCGTGTCCGTAGGTGTAGCGGTCGTCCCGATTCGGATCGCCAATTAAACCGTTGGGATTGCTCTGACCGACCAGATAGTCCACAGCCCTGCGAATATTGCGCGCATACGGACCCTGCGTGGTTGTCGATCCTTCTGCCAGAAGGGCCATCCCAGCCAGCGCCGTCATGGCGGTGGGGTAGCGACCCTCTCGGGCTTCCCAATGTCCAATCCGCGACTGTGTGGAAGCGAGCCAGCGCAAACCTCGATCTACGGTCGTGGCAACATTGTCTGAGTCAGCCGCGAGCGCGACGTATGGCATGAGCCCAAGGAACGTCAACATTCCATACACGAGCAGCAATCGTCTTCGCAGCGTGGGGCCGTATATCATGGTTCTGGTTGAGCTTCCTTTTGGCGCTGCGGGGGAGCGGCTTGCGCTTTTTTTTGCTCCGCCTGCTGCTGTTCGCGTTGGGCCTTTTCCTCTGCCATCTTCTGGGCTGCTTCAGAGGCGAACTTCATGGCCTTGCCGAGAGACTCGAGTACCGCTTGAGTCGCGGATTGAAGCCCGCTGCGAGGCACCGTCTTGTGGACAAGTTGGGCCGGATCTTGTGGCTCATCCGGATCGAGGGGGGTCTCGGAAAATACAATCGCAAAGTCCGAAGCATGATTACGAAAGAGGATGCGTACCATCTCGGCATCTTTATCACCCAGAACCCGATAATAGGATTCGCTTCTGGGTAATTTCTGCTTCGCAATAATCTCGCGGCCACTCTTCTTATCAATCAGTGCCATCTCGACGTAGCTGATCGAGCGACTGCCCGGTGGCCGACGCGTTACGCGACGCGCGAGAATTAAAAGTGGCAGACCTACTGGCTGACTGAGCGACAATCCCCATTGCTCGACATCAATCGGCCGCGACCACCGCGACTCTCCCGATTTACGATCGATCGCAATAATTTGGCCCGTAAAAAAAATGTTTCCGACACCCTGGGGAATCGGCTGTATTTTTGTCGTGTCTTTATTGTAAGGTGCCCCCCGGTTTGTGATGAGGAAATAGGTGTCTTTGGCCGACAAAACATAAATACCCTGCACACCCAGATCAGGTTTTTGCATGTGCTCGATCAACACCTCGCCATCACCGCGATCGAGTATCACAAAACTTCCCGTGGTTTTCTCAAAAACCGCAACTCCATCCTGATCGACCAGTGTCGCTTTCGCGCTCTCCGAGACGGGATGGACCCATCGATCGGTTTCTGTCCAGGGGTCGTAGAGCGCCAACGCCCACTGGCGATTGTCGCTCTGTGGTGCATGTGGTGCATGTGGTGCATGTGGTGCATCTGCTTTACGCCAACAGAGAATTTGTGCGCCGGCGGTCGTCCAGCGGTTTTCTAAAGCGGGGACACTTCGGGTTCCTTCCTGGGTCCCGTCAAGCGACGAATAAACTTCTACTTTGTTCGAATCCGGTGGCAGCACAAAGACGTGCTCAGAATCGCCAAAAACCTCCGAGAGCGGGTGCATCCCTTTCTGCACCCAGTTTTCCTTGCCGGTCAACGGGTCGACTGAAACGAGTTCTCGATTTCTTATAAAAGTAACGCCACCGTCGGTAATGGGGCCAACGCGCGAGATCTGGTTCGTGATTTGAGACTGATTGGGAGCCCCATCGAACCAGCGTGGTTTCGAACTCCCCCTCCGAAAACCTTGAGACAACTGGTTCCTGAGTTGCGGATCTGCAGGCAACACATCGGTTCGCCAGAGAATCATCGGATCAGCATCCGGAACGCGTGCCCGCAGCGTGTCGATGGCCAGCACCTCACCGCCCACAGAGAGCACCAAGAGATGATCCTGCATCCGTACACAATTCATCCAGGGGTAAATCGAGGAAGAACGCCGCTGAGCGGTTCCTGCTTTATCAGGAAAAACACTCCATAGCTCACGACCGTCTTCATCGACCTGATAAATCCGCAGGCGTGGTCGCTGCTCAACCCATAACCGAGGAGCCAGAGAAGAGGAGGCGGTAGACGGAAAGAACTTGACCGGCAAGGGGACCTGATACGTCTGATTTTTACGACCCCCGGCTGTACCCTGTTTTTTGATGACCGCTTTTCCGGTGGGCCAACCCAAAGGCGTCTTCGCCGGGCGGCTCGCAGCAGCTAAGTTTTCGACACATTCCTGGGCCGTTTTTTCATTCCAGCAAACTTCGTTTGGCCACCGGCTTAACAGCGTGCTACAGCATGCTGCCGCCTCCGCGTTCAATCCAAGCTGATCATAACGGTAAGCCTGTTCGGCCGTTGCCCAACGGGCCAAATCTCCGCTAGTGCTCTCACGCATCTTTTGCAATGCGTGCATGACAGAGAGTGAGGGGACATCGGCCGGGAACTGCGCAATCCATTTACGCTTGAGTCGCTCCGCGGTAGAACTTGTAGCAAAGAAAAAAAAGAACTCCTCAAAAGCATCGCGCGATTCACGCACCGGCGAAGCCTGCAAAGCCAATTCTTCGTCGGCGATCCAAGTCTGTAATTTCTCCCGGCCGGTCGAAGAAAGCTGGCGGCGCAATGCATCAAGCTTGCTCCGTACCAAGTAGCTCAAGCGAGCACTTCGCCCCATCTCGAGCGCAAGCAGCGGGTCGTCATCACGCACGATTTTTACCAGCTTTAAATAGGCCTCCAGTGCGAGATCCCATTTCTTGGCCCGCTCCTGGCCTGTGGCGAGTACGCGCAGGAATTCAACCTGATCGATGGGCGAATCGATCAGGGACTCAATTTCAGGAATCGTATTGGCATGGGCCACAAAATTATCTTTGAGTGCCTCAAGCAACCCCTCGCGCAGCAGTCCCCGCGCATAAAGAGAAGTCGCCAACGCTTCGCCGTGTCTACCGGGGTCACCTTGACCCAGAAAGGCTTCCGCCTGTTGCGAAAAGGCCGTAGCGACTCGTCGGAATAACTGCACCGCATCGGTCGCGTCGCCACGGTCAAAAAGAATTTCTCCCTGCCTTAAGAGCGCCTCCGGATCGGCAGCGTTTTCCTCAAGCGCCTTGGCAATTTGGGCTTCAAGTGACCGGTGTTGATAAAAACACTGAAGTCGATCACTGTTTTGCGAAATAACGCAATCCTGGTGACAAATCAGGTTTCCAGGTACATGCCCACCTCGGACACCGGTCAACTCAATAATTTCCATTTTGTCGAGGTCGACTGTCAGGACCGCGCCGCCCTCGGGAAGCCTTACCGGAAGATAGTAGCGTCCTTCTGCGTCGTAACCTCGCCCGCTTGGTACGGCACCATTCGCCGGAAGCGGACACTCATCCACAACCTCTCCCGAGTCCATCGCGACCGCTGTGAGCATGTCGGGGCCGACCAAGATCGCCTTCCCTTTATAAAGGCACGCCAAATGCACATCCTTGCCGCGGGGCCTCCTCCATAAAAGCTCGCCCTCCTCGAGCGTCATGCAATGCAATTGGTCGGACTCGGTTGGGGTAACCAGCACCTTCCCGTCAGCAATCACCGCACACGCATCGGCCCAAATCTGTTCCGAACGTGGTGAACGAGAAAGCATTTGTTGGTGCCATGCTGGATTCCTTCGCCTTCCAACGCCCGTCGTCGCTTCTCCGTAAGCATACCCCCAACGCAGATTTCGCGACGTCAGATCCACGGCCACCAAAGCGCCGACACCCGTGGGACAAACAAGGACACCATGGGCGTAGGAAGGGCTAATTCCGCCGATCCTTCGGCGACGTTCATATTCGGCAGATTGCCCAATCACGGCCAGTTGCTGTTGCCAAAGTTTTTTGCCTGTGGCCGCGTCAAGTACGAGCAGGCGAACTTCGTCTTCAACCTCTGCAAGCTGATAAAGTCTGCCGTCAAGCGGGAGCGGTGGCCCAAGAAAAAACGCCTTTTGCATCTCGGGATCCGCGTCGTGCGGGCCTCCTAGACTCCAGAGAAGTTTTCCCTCCGCCTTGGAAACGGAGCGTCCGCGGAGCACATTGTATTGAGATCCGGGAGATATTCTCTTCCGACCCTGTGAATCGATGTACCGCAATTCGTTGGAGAAGTTAAATTCTTCAAGCAGGAAAAGACGGTCCCCGTCGCTGCTCATCGTGCCGAGCGTTTTGTCCAACCACACTTGTTCATTGAGCGCGGTGGTGATCGCTGCAGCACCACGAGGCACGCCGAGAATTTGGTTCCCGCCGACCCCGCGATCGCGACTTCGCACTCCCGAAAAACCGATTTCTGTCGGACGCGTCTCCACCTGCCAAACAATTTTTCCGCTTTGAAAATCAACGGCAACAACCCGCTCGGGGGTGCGCATCAGGATGGTTTCTCCCACAGCCAGAGGCTGCATCGCTGGAATCGCAGCAACCGCTCGATCAATGTGCGCGGTTGCAAGCTTGGCAATCCTTTCCTCATTCTGCGCATCCATCGCCACTCGTTGCTGCCAGAGCGGCCTGAGCATGAGCGGGCGACTCGGACTGCTCGAACGCGTCCGCGTTGCATTTCCTCGAAACATGACCCAGTCTGTCTCCAAGGGTAACGGCAGCACATTGCCCGCCCACTGCGCTAACCAATCCGACCAAGCCTGTTTCGCGCGAGGCAACGAGACAACAGTATCTCCGACCTTCCAGTGCACCGTTTTGCGCGCCACCAACAGAGCAGACAGAATCTCCTCTGCTTCGACCGTCCTTCCGGCACGGTAGAGCGCAGTGGCGTAGAGCAACGAAAGCTCCGGTTCGTATTCTGCAGCTGCCGGTGAGTGAGCGACCTGCTCAAAACAGAGTGCCGCCCGATGGGGATTGCCCTGAGTCAGATGGTCGTATGCAAGCAAAAGCATCGCTCGATAACCGGCTCGCGTGTGAAAGTATCGCCTCTGCACCTCTGCAACAAAATCGATATCGCCCCTCACAATGGCGCGGTCGAGCATTTGCTCTGCCCGTCCGCCGTACTGCAATTCATACGAGTCACGAGCCGCCTGCGGTAAGCTGCCGAGCATCCGGCGGGCCGCTCTTTTTAAACTTTGAGAGCCATCGCCCTCCACCCGTTTGTTTCCGTTATTAGAAATGAAGCTGTCTTCATTCCGCCCAAGGTTGGATTCTTCGCCAAGGATTTTTTGTAGCAGCCGAACAGCCTGACTGTAGCGACCCTGGTCGCTGAGAACTTTTGCGGTCGAGAGCATCCGTAACGTTTGCCGATCGGGCGGAAGAAAAACGGGGCGACGATAAGAATCTTGGACTTCCTTACCCGGTTCGACCGGAGGGCGGGGCTGCGCTGCGCATACATTGACGAGCGTCATCAAGAGAAAGCTGAGTCGCAACGCGATAGAGTGCACCATGAGTACCTCAGACACCACTGTTCCAAATCGAAGATTTCCGACCGCGGGGGACCCACTGCCGATTTCTCGAATTATCCAACGAGACCCTTGCGGGACGGGATCCGAGTCCCGCTGTAAACTCTTTCTCCACAAGCATTTTAAAGAACACCGCATGTGCTGACAAGAAAAATACTTCGTCGCGACCCGCCGCGCCAACACCGCATCTTGTATCTCAATCAGGGGTTGTCCTGGTCGATCGCGACCTAAAGCATCAACAGTTCTCGATAAACCAATGGTGCCTTCTCGGCTCATTTTTTTTAATTTTTGGGGGTTTTTTAGTCTTTTTTGCAAAATACCGCTTGTATTTTCTAGCGCGTTGCCTTTCAATCATCCGGTCGCCTCTGTTTTACCTTGTTTTTAAGCAGATTGGGGACGGACGGACGAACTTACTTCTTTTATCCCTTGCTAGGAGGAACCGAGCACTATGGCAAAAGCCACAGGTAAAAAGGCCCCGACGAAAACCGAAGTGTTCAACGGAATCGCGGAGGCAACAGGACTGACGAAAAAAGACGTGGCCGGTGTTTTTGAAGCCCTGGGTGACCAAATTCGCAAGTCGGTCGGCTCAAGAGGTCCCGGCCTGTTTACCATTCCCGGGCTCTGTAAGATTGTCGTGCAGCGTAAGCCAGCGACCAAAGAGCGCACGGGAAACAACCCGTTTACGGGCGAACCCACTATTTTCAAGGCCAAACCAGCTCGTAATGTGATTAAGGTGCGACCGCTGAAAAACCTGAAAGATATGGTTTAGTTCCAGGCGATCAATTCGAGACAAGCGGTCGACCGCACAGGTTCGTCCCACTTGTCAACAACCGCTCATGTGCAGTTCCTGCGGCACCTACGGGTGTCGCAGACCTGCCGGGGCGGTTTTTTTATTTGCAGTTTTTTTTATGGGACAGGCACTTTGTGATCCGTTCAAACGCACTCAATGCGACCGCGGATCGTCGTGAAGCGTTGCCATCAGTGCTTCGTTCTCGGAATAGTCGACCGGCACATCAATTAAGACCGGTCCGGGAGTCTCCAGCCCCTGGCGGATAAGCCCGGCGAGTTCATCGGGATGCTCCACGCGAAAACCAGTTGCCCCGAAAGCTTCCGCATACAAAATCGGATCCACCCCTCCGAAGCGGACAGCGGTTGCGCGGCCATATTTCACCTGCTGCTGAAAAGCAACCATATCGTACGTTCCATCACGCCAGATCAAATGCGTGAAGTTACAGCCCAGTCGTACTGCGGTTTCGAGTTCCTGTGCAGAGAAAAGAAAACCGCCATCTCCCGACATCGAAATTACCGGTTCACCCGGTCGTGCAAGACAGGTTGCAATGGCCCAGGGAAGCGCCACACCCAAGGTCTGCTGTCCATTACTGAACAACAGTCTTCGGGGCTCATAGCAATAGAAATGACGACCCATCCAGATGTAGTGCGAACCCACATCGCACACGACCGTGGTCCGCGAATCCTCATTCGCAACCTCTTGCACTTGCGCAATGATGTGCAGCGGGTGCAAGGGCATTTTCCCACCATGGCCCGGAACCTTGTGATTCGATTCCACCTCCGCCCGTAAGGTGGCCAGATTCGGCCTCTGATCGATGGCCGGAAGGGCAGGCAGCGCCCTGGCCAGGGCGGTCACCGTCGCCCCCAAATCACCCACCAGTTCAAGCTCGGGCTGATACGATTGATCAAAATCTGCGGGGCGCTCGTGAATATGCACAATGTCTGCACTTTGATCTTCATTCCAGGTGGAGGGATCGTATTCCACTTGTTCGTAGCCAAGTGTGACCACCAAGTCGGCTTGGGAAAGAAGTCGATCGCCCGGTTGATTGGGAAACAATCCCACGCGACCAAAAAAACAATCCTGCGCATCGCGGGGGATGAGTCCAGCCGCTTCCCAGGTGCCAACAATCGGTAGCGGCCGATGCCGCAAGAGTGCACGGATGGCTTCCGCGGCGACCGATGCAGTCGACGCGGCACCCGCCAGGAGCACTGGTTGACTGGCCATGGCAATCCGTTCGGCCGCCTGAAGTACGGAAACTTCTGGTGCCGCTCCGCGCTGAGGTGGGTCGTCGCAAAGTGGATCTCCACTCGCTTCGGCAAGCATCACGTCGTACGGCAAGCTAAGATAAGCAGCACCAGCCCGCGAGGTCCTTGCCGAACGACAAGCCGCAGCCACCAACTCACCGATCGCATCCGGACTGCTTGCCTCAAATGCGCATTTGGTCACCGGCCGCATCAGAGAAACATTGTCCATCGATTGATGTGTCTGATGATGCCGCATCCTCAAAGGAACAGCGCCCGAGAGGCAAAGTACCGGATCGCCTTCGGTGGTTGCGGTAATTAAAGCGGTACAAAAATTGGAAGTTCCAGGACCCGAAGTACCGATGCAGACCGCAATTTGGCCGGTCATCCGGCCCATGGCTGCCGCCATAAATCCGGCATTCTGCTCGTGGCGACAGACAATCAACTCGATCGAGGAATCGTGCAGTGCCTCAAACACCGGATCGATCTTCGCACCCGGGATTCCAAATGCGTGCGTGATCCCCGCTGTTTCCAGGCATCGAACGAGAAATTCAGCCCCATTGAGGCCTGCAAATTCCTTCTTAAACACGTGGCACTCTCGTGGGTCGGCAAGAAGAAGTCAGTGGTGGCGGCCGGAATCGAACCAGCGACACGCGGATTTTCAGTCCGCTGCTCTACCAACTGAGCTACGCCACCTGTTCTCGGAAACCAAAGCGTCGCTGGCGACCAGGAACGCTGCCATGCTAAAGGCCAGTGCTGTCGTCTGTCAATAAACCCGCCGGGCAGAACCCACAGGCCCGTTGAGCGGTTTGGTTAAAAAGAAAAGAGGAGTATCAAGAGAACGACAATCAGTAAGCTGAGTCCGCCCACCAAAGCATAAAACTGGATTTCGCTCATTCCTCCGATCCCCTCGGTAATCGCTTTAAAAAGTCTGCCCGTTTTTTGCGGTCTCCGGCCTTTTCTCGGTGGGGGCAGGGGGGTCGTCATCTGTGAGCCACCCGACGGTTGATCTGTATCCTGCAGCGACTGATCCGTATCCAGCCGCAACCCACTTGCCGAAAGAGGCGTCTCCATCTTTTGCATAGCTCCGCTCAAGTTACTCCCACCCCAAGGGGCGAGTCGTTCGATCACTTCCGTCGCGGTTTGGAGTCGCTTTTGAGGATCCTTGGCCAGCATGTCGTTCAGAATACTGAGAAAGTCATCCGAAATGTCTTGGCGGAACCGCCGCGGGTCCATCGGTTGCTCGGAGAGATGTCGATGGCATTTCTGAACAGAAGAACCGCCCGGGAACGGCACTTTACGCGTCACTGCATAATAGAGCGTGCAACCAAGCCCATAGATATCGCTGGCGGCCGTGGCTGGGTGGCCCTCAATCACTTCGGGAGCAATATAATCCGCAGTGCCGACAATACGCCCCTTTTTTGGATTTCTTTCCTTGGAACTATGCAGTTCGAGTTCCTCTCGCAGAAAGCCCGCTAAGCCCAGATCGAGTACTTTCACCATCCCTTCCGGAGTGACCATAATGTTGCCCGGCTTCACATCGCGGTGGACCAAGCCTCGCTGATGCGCATGCTCAAGACCACGGGCCACACCGCGTACCAACGTTGCCGCATCCTGCTCATGCATGTCACTACCGTGACGCACAAGATGCCGCAGGGTCGTCCCGGGTACAAATTCGGTTACCAGGAAATGAACGTTGCCATCGTGCCCCGCATCGTACGCACGGACCAGATTCGGGTGATCCAGATTGGCAAGCGTACGAATTTCACGTTGGAAATTGGCAACCGCATCGTCTGTGGAGCGAATTTTGGACAAAACTTTAATCGCCACTACGCGGCCCATGAGCGAGTGCTCTGCCTTGTACACCTCTCCCATACCACCCTTACCGATCGAATCGATAATCTGATAATCTTTGAGATGAAAGCGGGTGCGTCCGAGCTTAAGCTGTTCGGCCTGCCAGCGATTGACGAGCCCCATTTCCACGAGCTGATCAGCCATTTTTTCGTCTGATATCTCGACCGCGGTATTCGCCTGGTCGGGGTCCTCGGTGCGAAACGTGCGTACCGCCTCCTCTAAATCTTTTTCGGTCAGCAGTTGGCTTTTTAAAGCCGCTTGGCGGAATACAGCGTCTGAGTCGCTCATGGTTCGTACCGATTTAAGCCTAATAAGCTATCTCTCCAACTTAACGAACCTGTCGCATGCGCCAAGCTGAAACGGTCATTTTCACTCCGTTTGATCGAGATTCTTCTCTCCATTCAACCCCGTAAAACGGTCTCTTTCACTCTGTCTACTCCCGCTGAGCGAGATACTTTTGCCACCCGCTGGGAACGTCCGCATCCCAGGTGAGCCATTCTCGGCGAACGGGGTGCAAGATTTTAAGGCGACGGGCATGCAGGGCAATGCCGCTTTGCATGGGTTGTTGTCCACCATATTTTCGATCGCCGACGACCGGCTGTCCTCGACTGGAAAATTGCAGCCGGATCTGATGCTTACGTCCCGTTTCAAGCTCAACCTCGACAAGTTGAAACCGACCCAGATTTTCAAGGACGCGATAGGAGAGCCTGGCCTGGCGACTGGCCTCTGTGTGGGGTGCCACCACGTGCATCCGGCGATGCCGCTCGTCCTTGCGGACCCAATCCTCGAGTGTTCCTTCCACTTGGCCCATCGCGCCCTCGATCAGGATGTGGTAAATTTTGGTCACCTCGCGGTTCCGATACTGCGAGGTGAGCCGAGCGGCCGCTTTACTGGTCCGCGCAAAAATCAGGATGCCCGTTGCAGGCGCATCGAGGCGACTGACCACACCGAGATAGACATTCCCCGGTTTTTGGTACTGCTCTTTGATATAGGCTCGCGCCATTTCCAGGGCACTAGCACGTGGTGGCCGCACGCCCATGGTCGCCAATTGGGCCGGTTTATTGATCACCAATAAGTGATTATCTTCATAGAGGATTGGAAACGGCAATTGCGTCATCACGGGGAAATCGACCTTGGGGCGGACATTGGGACAGACATTGGGGCGGTAGTGGCCAGCGGTTTATCGTAACACACCACCTGAGTGACAGTCAGACGCGATACAAATCCAACAGAAAACAAATGAGCGATCAGCGATGCCAGCCACTCAAAAAATGAAGCGATTGATCCTCGCCAGCAGCTCGCCTCAACGGCAGCAACTCCTGGCCGAGGCCGGCTACCCGTTCGAGCAGATGCATCCCGAGATCGATGAAGAGCAGGGGGCCTGTAGTGGGTGTGGGCCGGCCGAGCTCGTTTCCTCGCTCGCCCTCCGCAAAGCAGCCGATGTCGTGCGGCGCCTCGATCCGGTCGAGGCCCAACGTGCATCGATCGTTATCGGTTGCGATACGGTGGCCGAATGTGGCGGTGAGATTCTCGGCAAACCGCACAACGCCGAGCACGCCCAAAAAATGCTCCGGCGGCTGAGCGGCCAGTTGCACCGCGTCTACAGTGGTCTCTGCGTCTGGCCGCTTGAAAGCGGTATCCCCACCACACGCGTTGAGATCACCCAGTTGCGTATGGACACGCTCTGCGAGCGGGCTATCGAAGACTATCTCGAAACCAACCTCTGGCAGGGCAAAGCCGGTGCATTTGGCTATCAAGACGGGCCCGACTGGTTGCACATCGAAGCGGGAAGTGTATCGAACGTCGTAGGGCTGCCGCTGGAACTGCTCGAGAAAATGCTTGTCGCCGCTACCCCCGCGTGAAGACCAATTCATTCTCAGAGGAAAGGCTGCCATTGAATCGATAGCCATCCTCCCGAAACGTTTGCATCTCTTCGGGCTCTTCAAGGCGATGCTGCACGATGTAGCGGGCCATCTGCCCGCGGGCTTTTTTGGCAAAGAAGCTGACCACTTTGTAGCTCTTTCCTTTTTTCTCTTTGAAAGAGGGCGTGATGACCCGCAGGTCGAGCTTCGGCGACTGCACGACCTTAAAATATTCGCCTGAGGCAAGATTCACGAGCGGCCATTTTTTTCTTACCGCGTCTGAGCTAAGATTTTCGCGTACGCGATCGCCCCAAAAGTCATACAGGTTTTTGAATCCGTCCGCTCCTCCGCCGGCGAGACGACACCCCATTTCCAGCCGGTAAGGCTGCATCCGATCCAAGGGGCGTAGCACCCCATAGAGTCCGGAGAGAATCCGCACGTGCTTTTGGGCAAAGGTACGCTCGGCCGCACTGAAATCCTCTGCCGAGAGCCCTTCGTAAACATCGCCACGGAACGTGAGTAGAGCGGGGTGGGAATTTTTAGCGGTAAACGGGGTTTTCCAATTGCGGTAATACCCCGCCACCTGCTCAGCAAGTTTGGGGCTGATCGCCATCAGCTTGGCCAACTGGGGCCGTGATTTTTTTTGTAGCACCACCGCCAACTCCGCGGCCTCGGGCAAAAACTCGGGGAGTGTCGTTTTTCCGGCAAACGTCTTCGGAGCGGTGTCGAGTGTTTTGGAAGGGGAGAGGAGCACAAGCATCGGAAGTCTCGGAACGTGACGGGGGTGAAAAAAGGTCCCTCAATCAGACGACAGCGGAGCGACGGGTGAAAAATCAACCATCAGATCGCCGGCTACCGCTTCCACATCGCTCCGCAACTGATCGAGAGAAATTGCAGGGGGCAGCGCAAACTGTACGTCTGCACGAAACAGCGGGCCACCACTCATCGGAGCTGCCGTATATTCGGTCGCCAATGACTCGACGTTGATTCCTGCTGCCGCCAGCACGCCCGAAAGTTCGCGAACAATACCTGGCCGATCACTGCCCACCACCTGGAGCAGAAATTGCTCCGGCGTTTTGGCGACCGCCGTAGCAACCTCTGCCGCTTGCGCGTCGATCGAGGAACTACTTGCCGACTCAACGTGAACAACCAAACCGTCCGGCTCGAGCGCCGCTAGTTCCTGTTTGAGGGCATCGATCTGTGTCTCGGGAACCGCCACGAGCGCAATTCCGGCAAACTTGCCGCCCAGATGTGCCATTCGGCTCACCATCCAGTTACCACCGCACGCCACAACCCGCTCGGCCACCACCTCGACCAGTCCCGGCCGATCCGGCCCGATCAGCGTCAAGATCCATTCCGTCATGCCTGCTTCTCCACAGGTTTTTACAAGTTTATTACGGCGCAGCGCAGTCAAGCCCTGCCTCGCTGCATGGCAGAATAGCCCAATGCCACCAGAGGAACAACGCGCCCAACAATACAAAAAAATTGCAAAAAAACCCGCCAGCGGGACGCGGGGTCCCGTGGCGGGTAAAAAAAATAAATCCGGCGATACCTACTTTCGCACTTGTAGTACTATCATCGGCTCCGAAAGCTTAACTACCGAGTTCGAAATGGATCGGGTGTGACCTTTCAGATATGTTCACCGGAAGAAGGGCCGGGGACCGTTAGATCCACCGGCACTTGGTTGGCGATTAGCAAAAGTGACTCTCTTTTTCTCTACGCGTCTTGGCTTGTCCATCCAACAGAACGCAACAGCGTTTGATATATATGGTCAAGCATTCGTCCATTAGTACTGGTTAGCTGAACACATTACTGTGCTTACACATCCAGCCTATCAACCTGGTCGTCTTCCAGGGGACTTTCGGGCATAGCCCAACGAAACCTTATCTCGGAGCGGGCTTCACGCTTAGATGCTTTCAGCGTTTATCCTTTCCGAACTTAGCTATCCAGCCATGCCGCTAGCGCGACAACTGGAACACCAGAGGTTCGTCCATCCAAATCCTCTCGTACTAAAGATGAATCTCCTCAAGTTTCGACCGCCCACGGCAGATAGGGACCGACCTGTCTCACGACGGTCTGAACCCAGCTCACGTACCACTTTCATTGGCGAACAGCCAAACCCTTGGGAGCTTCTCCACCCCCAGGATGTGATGAGCCGACATCGAGGT
>Ga0114919_10000431_pt1 | contig 32380 bp, 44 predicted proteins | sample BlataG_FD_88682 | JGI IMG/M metagenome (GOLD analysis project Ga0114919, IMG submission 88682) | Deep subsurface microbial communities from Black Sea to uncover new lineages of life (NeLLi) - Black_00105 metaG | ecosystem: Environmental > Aquatic > Marine > Oceanic > Sediment | place: Atlantic... | reverse complement strand
TTTTTTCTTTTCTTTTTCTTTTTTGTTTGTTTGTTGTTCGTTTTTGTTTTGCTTTTTGGCTGGCGGTGTTGGGGGGGTCGTTGGGGGGGGCGGAGTTACATGAGATTGGGATTGGATTAGTGTTATCAGTTAAAAACAAAATCTCAGCAATACCTTCTGATCACATCTCATAAGCTGCTCATGTGACTGATCCAGGAACACTTATACACTCCATCTTATATATGCTCCCAAAGTAACGGTAACGTATTAATGACAAATCCAAAGCACACACAACGTTACAAGGCATTTATAAAATCTTTCAATTGTTGCTGTACCCGAGGATCATCATCATGTTCTCTCACTCGCTCGCTCATTACTTGTTTAATTCTATTCATAGATTTCTTAACCTTAGTGACTCTGTAAGGGTCGGGCATAGCTTGTGACTTGGCCTTGTACGCTAGTTTTTCACTGTTCAGTCTGTTTCTCTCAATCAACAAAACAAACCAGAGCTTGTGGAGATCGTCCCAGCTCTTTTGTCGTAGATCTGCTGCTTTCCAATCTCGGCCTGTGTATTTAGAGGAGGGTGAGGGGATGAGTGGAATAAGAGGGGAGGTGACTGAGCGAGTGATGAGACGGGAAGCTCAGCTCAGCTCAGCTGACGAGAGCGCTTGGACGTTGTCGGGGGATGAGAAAATCTGTCTCCCTTATTGCGAAGAATTGACGCCTGCCAGCTTAGTCAACCTATGAACACACAACTATTGCATACCTGAATGGACTACAGGCTCATCTGGTTTTAGCATTTTGGGAATAAGGTCCTCCAAGCCTCTCGAAGATGTTGCAGTGGTGATGAAAACTTCTTGCGGTTTAAAGGCGAGGAGAGATAGTGGCTGTTGCACCAGAAATGATCTTCTGAGCAATGATTGCATCGTTAGAAATAGTTGTAGAGCTTCTTGTCACTTGAAATTTTCGATAAAAATGGATGGGAAAGGCCGGAGGGCCCTCCTAGGATCAAAGGCCTTTGATACCAAAGACATAGCCCCTGCTTTATCCGCAAGCATTTGATGGTTAATATCAGTATCTAATTCTACACTTTCTGCATTGCTTGAACATGATTAAAATGCACGTCCCATTCGGGAATGTGCGTTCTTCACCTCTGAAATCATTAGTTGTAATCCCTAGCATAGAAGCCTTGCGGCCAAGAAGAGGAGTCAGACGGCGCGACGGTCAATACTCTAAACATGGATCTATAATCCACACACCTAGCACCGCAACAATAGCAGCAGCAGCAGCTCCCATCACCAACAATGCCACCTCCTCCGCCACGGACAACGATTTCGCTGCCTTCAAAGCCCTCGCTGCTTCTAAACAACACAACCTCATCCCCATGTATCAACGCATCATGGCAGACCAACTTACCCCTGTCTTAGCCTATAGATGCCTTGTCAAGGAGGATGACAGGGAGGCTCCTTCCTTTCTATTTGAATCTGTCGTCAATGGTACCCAACAAGGCAGATATTCGTTCATTGGTGCCCAACCATGCCTTGAAGTATTGACTCAAGGTAATAGAGTAGAAATCATTAAAGTAGATAGTGGTGGAGGTGGTAGTAGTACTCACCAAGACGATCCACTACAAATGGTGATTGATATGAGCTCCCAATATAGAGCAGCCACACCTCTAGGTCTCCCTCCCGTCTTCACTGGAGGCTGGGTTGGTTATGTAGGCTACGACACGGTACGCTACGGCTTCCCTGGCAAGCTTCCCTTCTCCAGTGCACCTTCCGATGATAGAAACTTGCCAGACATGCACTTGGCATTGTATAAAAACGTCGTTGTATTCGACCATGCCACTAAACTTGTCTACGTCATCACCTGGGTCAATATGGATGACCATAATGGCAATGTAGAAATAGCATACAGTGCTGGCAAAGCAGCATTGGCAACTACTACACACGCACTCGCAGTAGAAAGAGCTCCCCAGCTGCCTTCCGGCACCGTCACTCTCGACCTCTCCAGTAGACCTCGACCCCCATCTCTCTCCAACATGACAAAACAACAATTCATGGCAGCTATTGCTGCAACAAAGGAATACATCCAATCTGGTGATGTGTTTCAGTTGGTGCTGAGTCAGCGATTTGAGAGAAAGACAAGGGCTGATCCGTTCGAGGTGTACCGCTCACTCAGGGTGGTGAATCCATCTCCATACATGGCCTACCTTCAAGCAAGAGGGGCTATATTAGTGGCATCTTCTCCTGAGATTCTGTGCAGAGTGAGTCAGCAAGGGGTGGTTACAAATAGACCTCTGGCAGGAACCAGAGCAAGAGGCAAGGACAATGGAGAAGATGAAGAACTGGAGAAGGAGCTGCTGGCAGATCAAAAGGAAAGAGCAGAACATGTGATGTTGGTGGATCTAGGGCGCAATGACGTTGGGCGTATTGCCCGACATGGTACTGTCAAGGTAGAGAAACTGATGGAAATAGAGAGATACTCTCATGTGATGCATATATCCAGTACAGTCACTGGACTGTTGAAAGAGGGCTTGAATGCATGGGACGCACTGAGGGCAGCGCTGCCAGCTGGTACAGTCAGTGGAGCTCCCAAAGTGAGGGCCATGCAGATTATAGATGAGCTAGAGGTGAATAAGAGAGGGCCGTATGGTGGTGGGTTGGGGAGTGTGGCGTTTACTGGGGGGATGGATATGGCCTTGGCGCTGAGAACCATGGTGATACCTAGTCGAAGTCGTAGTAGTAGTGGTAGTGAGCGGGGCGAATGGACGGTGTATTTACAGGCTGGAGCAGGAGTTGTGGCTGATAGCATTGATGAGAATGAGTATCAGGAGACAGTGAACAAGGCAGCTGCACTAGGGAGAGCTATAGATTTGGCTGAACAGGCATTTTTGTAATAGAAAGAAATTCCAACATACATAGAGGAGAAGGAAGCGACGGCTGGAAGAAGAGTAAGGGAGGATGGGGGAGTGAGGGCTGGCACTCGTCGTCTTAAGGTGTTCTCAATGTTGTTTGTGCTGAAAATCTACAAGGATTTACCTTTGCTTGTAAATTTGAAACCATTAATGGTTTTAGAAAGCCTGCTAGCTGCACCACCATCAATAGCTGCTGCTGCTGCTCAAAGGTGACACACACCTACTTTTCTTCAGTCTGGTGAATTACAGGTGGTGATAGTGGATAAATATTGATCAACACGCTTGCCATACATTTCAACTCATAATAAGACCTCACTGATGCACTGAAGAAGTAGGATGGACGAGGATGGGGGCTGCAGCCAGCTCGCGGGTAGCTCTTGGCAGCACAGGTCGGCCGCTGAGGTTGATTCTGACATGTGGGCAAGAATTGGTGTCCCAAGAAACTACACATCCCGTGTATGAGTTCACAACTGGCATGATACGTGAATGAATAAAGTTAACGGGGGCAATTACTCAAAAAGATTGAAAAACAAACCATGAATTTAGGGATATATGCAGAGCTTTCTTAAATTTATTAAATATATTTCATTAGAAAAACAACGCAATTGCAAATGTTCATCAGGAGGTTGCAGGTTCGAGTCCTGTTGTCCTCAGAGATTTGTTGGTAGCCTAGTGCGAATGCAGCCATGTGCACCATTCGTTCACTGGTTCACAACAATAGGGGGCATAGATCAATTGGATAGATCGTCTGACTACGATTTGCTGCCCACAACGAACTACGTATTGTTCTGTGCCCAAAAACACTTTTAGATTGTCAATCGGACGCATGCACGTGTTGGGGTCGGGGATGTGGGTTTTCCCAATACATGCCACGTTGGGTACATTTTGGCCACAGGAGTCTCTTTTAAGTAATTCTAGACAGCAAGAGGAGTACTAACACCCAAAAGTATAGGTATCCAATTCTGATACAACAATTATTGTAATGGATGTTCTGTTGAGGAGGCAGGGCGGTGGAACTTGTGGTTTTATGTCGGATGCTTGCTTACAAATGCCCCGTAAAACAACATTAAACTTGGGACAGTGTGAGTGCATAGTGCCATTGATTGAATCGGATGGCGTTTATGCCGCTCAATCTTCCTACACAGATCAGATCGTTTGAGATGGACCCTTGGGATGGAAGCCTCTCCATAGATCCTTCTTCTCTGTGCTTCTTGCACGTAAATGGCCACACACTTCATGGGACCACTTCAAACCGTTCTGTGTTTTGATGGAGAAGATCATCATCCATCGCCCTCGTCGATGGGGTGTCTCCCGACTGACTTCTTGGTTTGGTACCCAACACACTCGTTATCTCCATCACTCTCCTGGTCTTGGAGCAATGGTTAATCATAACTGGAATTGGTTTTGCAATGTATTGCAATAAAGCAGCAGCAGCAGCAGCAGCCAAGGCAGCAGCAGATCATTGACAACAGATTGCTAGAAGTTGCTCACGATGGTCGTCGTGAAGGGGGGCCATTGACTGTTTTAGTTACTGCTGCAATGAAGGTCTTGAAACATTGTATACGGCTGCAATGATGTGATGTTTCTACCATCGCTTCATCACCAATTCATCAGCCAATCTCACCTAGAAGGCACCTCAAGTGCTAAGCAGCCCAATCGGATCCAAGGAACATGGGTCTGGTTCGATGTCACCGATCCATCCATTGTCAGCTCTGAACGACCGCCATGAGGAACCTCTCCTCCCTCTTGGGAGCTTGCCTTTCATAAAATTAAGACCCGTCCGCGTTTGCTATGGCCAGAGCACCTGGAATGCTTGCAATTAAATAGAGGGTAGCTCAAACTCCTCAGTTTTGAACAGAAAAAGGTGTTGTAACACCAGCACAGCTCTTCTAAAATAAACTGGTATCCATTCATACATTTACAAATATTAATAATTTGGTCAGTAAGATCACACCAGAGCCAGCGACACTGGTTCAATGCATGTAGAGGTACTGGGTGAATTGTCCCTAGTTAAATCCAGAAAGGTAGTTCTGAGAGCATGACATTACCCTCACATCAAAGCAGGATAAACATGCATTTCTGGCTGCAGAATTACTGTGTAGAGTGCTGTGATGACCTGTATCGTAATGTTCCCTGGTACTGTGAAAATTTCCACAAAAAGGGTGTCAAGAAAGCAACATTTAAAATTTTGGCAGCTGAAGGACCAATTGTAATGGATGCCTTCCTCAATTCTACATCAGTATCACCACCAATCACAATAGCATCCTCAGTATAAAATATCATGTTCATATTCTATCATTTTACATATGCTGATCATCCAAAATTTCAAACTCCAACCCATCACCACCGACACCGGCACCACCTTTTTCCTCCTCTCCCAAGTAGTAGTAGTGAAGATAGTCATGTGTATTATGATCAGTAATATTAGTATCTGACAATTCTAAATTATAAAAATCCATCCCATCTCCATCAAACAAAGGCCCAGCATGCCAAGTCCCCGCCTCCAGCTTGACAAACACACCGTGAGGTATTCGAAAGACGTGCACATCGTTCGGTTGTGGAAACTTGTCTACCGACATGGTGGGAGCTGCTACTGCAAGATACCAGTCTTGAACTGGGGCTAGTGCACCTAGACATTGGGTCACCTTAGCGTGGTAGGTAATACGGTGGAATCGTCTGCCTCGTTTGGGGAGGTGCATGATGTAGAAGCGTGGTTGGCCCTGGGGGGGAATGTGCAGTTGGGCGTCGAGGTGATCGAATTGCTTGCCATCGTCTTGAGGGTACACTACTTGCCCGAATGGTTTGAATGATTCAATAGTGATGGACTTGGCGTGAAGGTGGATGATTTGCTTGCCCATTTTTGTTGAAAGATTGGTTGAAAGCAGGAAGGATTTGATAATCTCTTGCTTAATTGCTGCGTAAACATACGAAGCAATGTGCCAATGGATTCTTTTCCTGTGTATATATAACTACTTTGAGATGACATGATGAGTGGAGGAAGTAGCCGAGAAGAAGAATAAGAATAATGGGGAGGGAGGGATGTCCGGACTGCATCCACCGCGCCCTCTCTCTTCAGATCTCTAGACCCTCCCCTCCCTGTTGCTATTTGTGCCATCTTTTTCCATACAATTATCTCCTCACAGCACAGTGCGCCCAGGTATTGGTGAGGCTTCAGTATATATCGGGCTGCAAACCAATCTTTGCATCTGTCACTATAGAAAAGGAGAGGAGGTGTCTGGGAGAAGAGAAGGGCGTTGGGGAAATTGGGAAGTGGTGGTGGTGAGAGAGGGTGGGTGCCTGGAGAAGTGGAAGGAATGCGTTGAGACAGCTAGAGATGGATAGAGAAGATTGTGTTAGGTGAACTGAAAATGTTTATTTTTGGAATCCCTGTAAAGATTGGGTGAATAGCGACAGCCGTTGGAATGAAGAGTGGAGAGAGAAGAAGGGAGCGGGGAGGTCAAACTCAATAAATAGCATCCAATTTAGGCTGGTTGAATATAATTCAAGCATAAACTATGGCTGATAGAATAGAATAGAGAAGAAGAAAGAATCAAGTTGCACTCTCGCCGGTAAGGCTGTGATCACTTATAATCTCCAATAAAATGGGATCAAAAGACAGTGATGTATCCTTCGTGGACGTATTCAGTCATCCCATGTACTTCTATAAGCATTTGGATTCCGAATACAAAGCAATTTTCCGTCTTGTGCACAAAGAGCTGAGGGATGCCATCAATCTCAACGTCCCAGACTTGAAGGTCGTTATGGGACGAACTTTACCAGCTTGTCAACATGGCCCACCTATTTTCCAAGCTCCCCAACTTATGGCGCATTTCCTGAGAATAGGATGATCGTCCAAGAGAGAATGAAGAAGCAGATATTGCATCACATTTGTAAATGCAAAACTAGACATAGGTCTATTAAGGCCCGAGTCGAGGGAAGGATTCAGTTTTGGTCATATTACAGCTCAACTGGTAACTCTGAGGCAGTCTGACTGGCCCTCAATCTAGTCACCAACGTCAACCATACACATGACACTTAATGCAGATGCGATGAAAGGCTTGCTTCGCTTGTCCACTTTGACATAGTTGGCTTTGGAAGCTCTAGATTCAGTGATGAGGCGTTCGATCCGATTCAACCTGGATCCTGGCAGTGTCTACAAAAGCTCATTGTCAAGAAGAGTCGCTGGAAATTGGGTGTGATTCGTCTGCAACTGGTTGTATGAGAGCCCTTCTTTACCTTACTGGGCTTGAAGTATTGCCTTTTGCTGTATAGCGCATCACTGGATTTGTATGGATTGCTCTAATTCAACCAGGCAGCTGGCCCAACTTGCAAGTACTAAATCTGGACAACACTTGTTATAATACTGATCCATAGAGGGCTTTCAAAGGACTTCCAAACCTCATTGCACTAAAGAATCTATCCATGAATAAATAAATATGCATGATTGTGGGGTGACTGGAGAGGGCAGTCAGTCAAATCAAGCTTGGCGACTGGCCAGAACTACAGGAGTTATCCTTATATAATGGAAGTATGTGAGATTCTAATAACCACTAGAAACATGTCCTGGATTGGCTTAAAGAGCTTGTAGAAAACGAAATTGGGCAGAGGCACCGGTGGACCTGGACCGATCGCGGCATCCACCTGGAGGGGCATCGATGCGGCCCTACCGATTAGGCGATGTCCTGAACAGCAAGATGGGCTGCTTCCTGGCTGGGTTCTTTCTTTTATTTTCTGACATAAGCTTATGCTTGCATACATGTAATATATAACATCAATCGAACAATTCTACTATTACTAAACAATAGTGTCAACAAAAAGCCCACCTTCAATCCTTCCCTTGGTCTCTTTTCAACACCACCATCTCCTCTCTTGCCTTCTCTGCAGCTGCATCGGGCATCGGTCGGAGATCCCATCTTACCCTGTGTTAAATTGGATCACCCCATCCGTCTGCTCACTCTTGTCACTCTTTAATTCGTAAGATTAGATCAATCAAACACATTAGATCACCATGGCAGCCCTCTTGAGCTCACGCACAGGTAAGAATATTGAATTGCAAAACCAAAATTGATTGATGGCAGAGCAAGCAAGTTCCGGAACTACAATAGTGGCATCTTCGCCGCAATCCCTTCCACCGCTGACCTCTCTCACTCTCACACACAAACGCAGCCATCACTTCAACCCCAAGACTGGTACCCGCTCGCCGCTCTTCCCGTCTCTCTGCTCGCTCCACTGTCCGCGTCCAGGCCGCTTCAGAGTATCAATGGATCAAAAAGGACCCAACCGTCTTGGTTGCTGGTTTCCTTGGCTGGGTTGTCCCATCTAACATCCCAGTCCCTGCCTTTGGAGGCTCCAGCCTCTTTGGTCTCTTCATGGGCAGCATTGGAGAGAACTTGGCCAAGTTCCCCACTGGACCTGCTCTCAATGATAAGTTCTTCTTGTACCTCATTACCTGGCATGTGGGACTTTTTGTTGCTATGACTCTTGGTCAAATTGGTGCCCAGGCTCGCAAGCAGGGATACTTTGATTAGAGAGAGAAAGAAAGGGAAAAAATCACTTGCTGTTGCTATTGGTGTTTCTGCAGCTCTATTCTTGGATGTAACAGAACTGGCTTATATACATAGGTATATAATAAAAAAGAAGATCCATCTATCTAAGTGTTTCTCAGATCACCTCTCCCCTCTTCTTCTGCCTCTCTCCCCTCTCCCCCCCACCCCCTTTACTACTTCTTAGCCACCTTTGTGAGTGCAGGTTTCCACTCTGGATCTTCTTGTGGATTATCTGGATGCCAACGTTCACCTGTTGTCTTGACTGAAGGCACATGTGTCCTCTTAGATCTCCTGGTGGCTACTCCTGGCTGTACTACTTGTCGTTGTTGTTGTAGTAATTGTTGTTGTTGTTGTGGTGGTGGTTTCTTTGATGGTTCTACCCTCCTTCTTTCCCTCTCCTCCTTTTCTTGTTCTTCATGATCCTGCTCTACTACTAGTGCTTTTCCTGTCTTCTTTGTTGCACCTCGGGTAGTGATGACTTGTTCTCTGGCGTGGTGTGATGGCGCAGCTGCTTTCTTTGTCGTCATTTTCAATGGCATTGTTGTCGTCCTCTTCTTGGTATGGCCAATCCTTTGTTGTCGTGTGGTGTGGCCCCGTGTCATGGGTCTATGTTGCGACAGATGTCCTTCCTCCTCTAGTTGCTTCTGCTTCTGCTTCTGCTGCTGCTGCTGCTGTGGTGATGGTTGCTGTGCTCTGTGTTCGTCTTCCTCAATTGAAGGCAGGTGACCACCGACATTAGCACCACCTGCCTCCTCCCTCTCCTCCTTCTTCTTCTTCTCGACTGGTGGCATCTTGTAATAATGGATACCAGGAGATGGTGATGTATCTAAATCTAATGCAGGACCACCATTCCTACCCCCACTTCCACCAGAAGCAGCAGCAGCTCCTATGACGATGCCTCCAAATAAGGAGTTGTCGATGTACTGCTGACGTTCCACTGGTGCATCTATTTCCTTGTAAAATTGGTCATTAACTTCCCAATCTATCTCCTTATTCATTTTATTACGAATGACTTACATAATTTTTGCGGTTAAATGGGTTGTAAATGGCTTAATAATGCCCGTTCTTCTCATGGCTTTGATATGTAATGAGCAGAGAGAAGAGGTCCTTCAGTGCAGCTACCTCTTCTCCCTTTCCTTGAGCCCCCCCCACCCCCCACCCACACACACTCAATTTCCTCCCTCCATCTAAAACTCAACCCTGAAAAGTAGTTGAAAATAATCACATTCCTTTCCTTCCTTACTTTAAAATGCCTCCCCCTTGTTCTTCCCACTTTTCACTTTCTGATAGAGAACAACCGTCAACACAGCCACCAGTGGCAACCCAAGACCTAATCCCAACCCCAACCCCAAAGCAAGCCCATCATCACCATCTCCTCCAGATCCATCATTGTTGTTATCATTATTGCTATCATCATCGTTGTTAGCATCATCTGGATTCAATACACCAGGCAGCTCCTGCCCCTCAATCATCGCTCCCACTTCTTCAAGCACAGTACCATCTTGGAATGCAGCCAAATCGCCACTTTCCAAGTACTCGGTGATCATGTTGGCAAGAATGGTTTGTGCTACCAAGGCGGCTTTCTGAGTATTTGCAACACTGGTCATAGAGAGGATGATACTGTTCAGGTTGGATATGACAGTGATCATTGCAGTGGCTTCTTCTTCTGTGAAGGCGTTGCCGGGCAAAGTGCTGCTGTATAGCTGGGCGTATGCAGCTTCAAAAGCGGCAAACAAGCTGTCGTAGTCGCCAAGGAAGGTGTCTTCTGTGGATTGGGTGGTAACAGTGAAAATAGAGGGTGGAGTGGTGGTCTGGAGACGGCGACGAGTGGAGGAGGAAGAGGAAACTGGGAGCTGTGCTGGAGCTGGTGCTGGAGCTAGAGCACTCCTAGAGTTGTTCAAATATGCCAGGATTTGTCTGGCCATAGCTTGATACATAGTAGTATATACCTCATTAATCTGCAATGCAGGATCTCTTGTCATCATAGCCCAGACACCTAGGTAGACAGTAGTCTTGACAGCAATTTCAGAATTGAGCACTGCTTGGGCGCCTTGCTCCTCCAGTAGAGCAGCCTTGAAGTAGTCCTTCAGTATCAAACTGGTAGTTTCTGGTAGGGCAAATGCTCTTATGATATCATCGGTAGTGATATCAATTTCAGCTTGCTGGGCAAAGGCCAAGAGAGAGGAGATGGGGGACACGGTGAGGACGTCATCATCGCAGGACCACTCTGGTGGGACGGGGGCGGCCATGGGCATGGATTGGGGGAGGAGGAGGGCGATGTCGTGGCAGACGTCAGCGACGTCAAAGTCGGTGGAGGAATCTACTTCGATGGCAGGTGGTTGCATGATGAGGTAGTCGGTCTGAGCGTCACCGTCAGCGTCAGCGCCAAATTCAAATTTACCGTCGACAGTTGGGAATTGGGCGGGGGAGCCGTCGAGGCCGTCGTCAAAGAGCTTGGTGGTTTTGATGGTGCAAGCAGAGAGGTAACCGTCGTAGATTCTGCCCTGACAGGCTTTTTGGTTGGGAGCACCGGCGTAGTATGGTGGAGGGGTGACTGATGGGGCTGGAGCTGGAACCGTTGGGATGGTGATTTCTGGGCTGGGGGTTGGAGCTGGGGCGAAGGCCTCGTCCTCGTCGAGGAGCCATTGACCGCATGTTGAATGGGCCAAGATGAGAGCCGCTAAAAGTACCTTGAATGCTGTGGAAGACGTCATTTCGCTATTAAGACGTTAATTCGATGGAGAAGTTGTCAGTTGACGGTAAAGTTATGAACATTTCCTTTTTAAAATGAATTGATTTTTTTTCACCACATTCCAGCCCTTGAAAACTCACCTTGAATAAGACTAATTATATACTTGAACGGATATATATTATATTATTTGATTTAAATGAACGATTTATGACAGAAACCGAAGTAAAGACGGAGAAATGTAACGTCCAAAAGGTCTTTTCAAACTCACAGCGTGAGGAGGAGAAGAGATAGGGACAGAACCAGTACCTCCTCTCTCTCCAAAAGTCAACAATAGCACTCTCTCTCCTTCAATCATGCTCTATTCTCAGATGTTCCTTCAACTTTGGTATATTCCTCAACACCTCTCCACACTTATGACACTTCATATCTCTCTTCAACAACTCCTCCTTCTCCTCCACCTTATACTCCAACCGCTTCCCTTCTTCCAATGTCTTAATCACATCATCTGCATCTAGAAAAAACTCAGTGGTGAAGCTATTCCAATGCTTCTTATTCTTCAAGTACACTGAATCCAAATCATCACTAACTACATGCAGATGCAGCCTTCTACATGATGGCACAGCATGAAACCCATGTCTATAAGTTGATGATGATGATAAGGATGAAGCCCATGCCCTTCCTACAGCTACCATATGCTTTACTAAACCAACATCACTAGGTATTAAGTCCAAGGGACCATCTAATCTATAATCTCTAGCAATCACCAGGCAATGCGCTCTGGATTTAGGGTATCCATCAGGGATCCTCACCACATGATCGTCAACATACATTGACAGGTGAGGGTGGAGGGAGGCGTATTGCTGGGGGTTGTCTGCCGCATTGGCTAAGACTTGGACTGATGGAAAGTAGGGGAATGTATGTCTACTATTATTACTAGTAGTAGTAGTGGCGTGTTGCTTTGATAGTGGTGGTGGTGAGGGAGGTCTTTTCTTCGCTGCAGTCATCATCTCTTGGAATGCGTCCTTTCTTTTAAAACTAGGCCGTTGCTGCTGTTGCTGCTGCTGCTGCTGTCGTTTGTCGCCTTCATTATTTGTCGCCTTCTTCCCTCCCTCTACTACTACTCCATGCTTCTTCTCCTTATCAGTATTAGTACCATTAAAGTAGCTCTTGATGTTCTTCATCTTCATTCCTCCACCTTGTGCTGCCTTTCTATCATGACCTACATACCTCTGCCACTGCTCTTTCACATCATTATCCCCATTATCACTACTATTCTTCCATATATGTAGAGCAGCCTCTATATCAGCATCAGACTGACAATGCATCACCGATCCAAACCCCTCTCCGCCCCCTCCACTACCACCACTACCACTACAATTTTGTGACGGTAACTCAGCTTCCTTCATTTGTTTATACATTCTACTGACAACAGCATATGCACGTGTTCCTTGTAATTCACCTTCGTGATCTTTTCTATCCCCTGCTCTTTGTTTGCATACTTCTAGTGGCAGATCTAGGACTATGCAGTGCAACTGAACCTTCACAGGATGTTTATGATGAGAAGTAGAAGTACTAGTACCAGTACCAGCAGTAGTACCAGTTCCAGTAGTAGTAGTACCATCCTCCTCTCTCTTTATCTTCCTTTTACCTTGTACAGACATCAGATCTTTAGCTAAATGGATGAAATCTCTTCTTTGTTCTTGGTCTACATTGCACCTATCTACAATAACTGAAGTACCAGCTTCCAGTGCAGTTCTGGCTGCACTAATGCATTGAGCTCTAGTTCCTCTCTTTCCTGCCTTGACCGTATCTTGATTTACTCTTATCCACTTTCTTTTAGATGATGATGGTGGTGATAGATTGGTGCTGGTGATTAATGATGAGCTGAAGGTAGATTTCCCAGAGCCAGGAACTCCTACCAAGAGTAGTAGTACCACACTTGGTGATGATGGTGGTGGAGAAGTAGTAGTGGTGGTGTTTGTCGTAATAATATTTTCTTTAGCATCATCTTCTTTCCTAATTTCTACATAGACAGCCTGCTCTAGTGTACCATCATCTTGATTAAGGGCAGATAGCAGGACTCTGTCTCCTGGGGAGAGTCTTGTTGACTGGTTTCTATGTAACAATATGGAGGAGGAGGAGGAGGAGGAGTGGATGATTTTAGTGGGATTAATGCCTAGAGAGGTGATGGTGACAGGACCAAGCCTGGGATTCCCAGATAATTTGAATTGCTCCCTGTTACAATGAAAGAGGATGCCAATGTGGAGAAACGGGGGAGCTGTCGGTGAGTGATCGAATTAATAAGGGCGGTATGTTGTCTTGAGTGCTGTAACGTACTTGCTGATATTCAATAGACCAGGCATGCTGGCAGGAGCCTCGTTTCTTCCGTAAACCTTCTCTCCTCCTGTAAAAAACATCGATTCACAAGATTTCAAAGCGATCCCTCGTCCCTATTACCCTAGAAACGCATTGATTGAATACATTTACTAAATACGAGCACGTTAATTAATCGAATCTATTCCCTCAATCACTCCTTCTTCTTCTATATCAATATCCATCTCCCCCCGACACCATTCAGAAAACCCACCCTTCAGGACACACACCTCCTTGGCTACTCCTGCTTCATACAATGCATATGCAGCCATCAGTGATCTAGTCTGCTGACCAAACTCGCTTGGTCCATATGGATCTAAACTACCTCCCAATGTACACACCAGCACTACCTTTTTATTACTACCACCTCCTCCAAAGAACCCACCAATTCCAACACCACCACTGCTAGTACCTTGTTGTTGAATGGCATCTCTGACATCATCAACAAAGTAAGGGTTACCCTCAGTACCATTTAATATACCAAAGAATGCAAACCCTGCTCTTCTGATAGCCGAATTGAAATCCCAGCCTTGAATGAGTCGGTAGTATTCTGCTGATCTGGCTCCTGGGATGTGTCCTTTGATATAATCCTCCTTTGGCCTGACATCAATGATAACAATATTATTGTTATTGGTTAATTTAGCAACTTCCTGGACTGTAAGGAACTTAAGACCCCTGCTCTTGAGAGTGGTGGACACCATTTCCCAAGCTTTGGGAGTGGTGGGACGTTTTCCGTTGACGTTGAGGCCGCCTGGGCCGTTTGAAGCAGGGTCGGCAGTGGCGAGGATGGATCTCTGCTTGGGATGAGTGATAATCTTTCTGATGATTTGGTGATGTATGAGTGTGTGAGATGAATGGTTGATGGGGGAGGGTTATCTGGTATTTCAGTCTCTTCTTACCTCAAGTTGTTGTGGGATTGGGTAAATCTTCGATCCTTGATCGGGCCTGAGCTCAAATTTCCCTTCTGAGGAAAACTCTGGATGAAAAACATGGTAAATGAGCTGCAAATGCGATAAAAGAAAAGGATGAAAGAACGCTGCAATTGATAACCCCTCCCCATCATCACCATCAGATCGCTCTGCCCCGACAATGGTTCTTTCATCAAATGAAGAAGCTGAGTGGAAACACAAACCACCAATATCCCAACTTCAACATATCAGCTCCCCATTCTTCCTCTAAATACAAACTTTAAACCAATAAATCAAATATGAGAAACATTCTCTTAACAATAGACGATTCCAAACAAACAGAGGAGGCAGTCCTCTTTTCTCTTACTCACATATACAACCCTTCCCTCCACCAGCTCCACCTTCTCCACATCGTCATTCCTCAATCATCAAGGCAACACTACCATTGCACCAATATTCTTCCTCCTCCACCAGACACAATTCCAACAACACCTAAAACATGTCATCAAAGTAATAATGGCAACAACAACAATAATGATGAAAATCCAGCACTGACAGCTGCACAATCTATAGTCCAGCATAGAGCTGTCGACATCATCTATCGTCACCATCAATCCTTGCTTTCTAGGTCACCATCATCATCACTCTCTCCCCCTACCCCCCCCACCACCACATCTCCTCCTCCTACCCCCCCATTATTCCATCCCCCCCTCACCCATATCATCACCATCCGCAACAAACATGGCCTCCATGATGGCGGAGCAGGAGGTGACTTGGTGGGAGATGTTATTGTCAACAAGGCAGAGGAGCTCGATGCACTCGTGGTCGTCATGGCTAAACATAACAAGTCCATGTTGCAGCAGGTATTTACAAGATCGTGTACGTCATATTGCATTCAACATTGTAGGCGACCCATCTTGGTTTATACCTGCTCTTAAGATAGAGTGATGATGGGTGGGTGGGTGGGCTTTTGCATTCTAACAAGAAAGGGTTGGAAAGATTGATAACGAAATGTATATGTATATGTATGCAAGTGTGTAAGTATATATGTCAGTTACAATTACCCCCCACCCCACCCCTCCCCTCTCTCTCTACATATATATTGGTTTCTTTCCTTCTTTTCAATGTTGAGTTGTTGAAGTACACACTAAACGGCAACCTCCATCTCTATCCCTTCCCCTTACCACTAATAATAATAATAATAATAATAATAATAATAATAACCAGACTCCTCTATCTTTATTTATAATATATATATATATATATCCATCACTATATATTTATGACCTTTCCAGCAGCTATAGTCAACAGATGCGCCTCTGCCTCCTCCCAACAGCTCACTCTGGTAATCAGATCATGCCTAGGCCCCTCCCCGCCATCAGTCTTGGCCCAGGGATAGGACCCCCTCCAGTCATATAATAGAACCTTAATACCAGCCTTAGCACACTCTAAAGCATAGCCTGGATTGTCATCTATGAGAACATCAGCACCAATGGCAGCACAGATGTCGCTCTTCTTGCGAGAAGAGCCCTCTAGTGCGAAATGGTTGCCGAAATGGACTTCTGAGAAGATGTTGGGGAAGTGGGATTCCAGCCATTCTAGTGTTGGTTCTTGGATGATATGCTGCCTAGAGGTGACAATCATGAGATTGCAGCTTTGTTTGAGTCTGTGGAGGACGTCAAAAGCACCTGGGATGACTTCTATGCCGGCAGCAAAGTGATGAGAGTCGAAAAAGTCGTGTACTCGTTGGTTGGATTCGTCTTGAGAACAAGACCAGACCTTGGCAAAGTCATAAGCAAAGTAGTCACTAATTTCATAGGTTATGCCGTATTCCTCCTCACAGAATTTGTTGAGGCTGTGGACGAATCGGCCCAAAACTGCAAGAGAGGGGGGAGGTGAAGGAGGTTGGAAATTTTGGAGGAAAGATGTGTGCTGGATCACACAACCGCCGGTGCTGTGATCATACCTTCATCGACATCTACTGCTACGTGCAGTTGGCTGCTATCTCTAAGGTTGTTCGGGAGTTTTGGGGGGCCTGGCACAACGTGAGAGAGTGTGTTGGTGGGTCTTTCAGCAACAGCACCTCTCTGTAATTCAGTGCTCTTCTCAAAATCACGGGTGTTTTGAGCCCTTGTTAGTAGCACAGGCCTTCTGTGATTGCTATTGGGAACTTCTGACCAAAATCGGGGCTTTTGAGTAGCTGCGGAAGTTGAAATTTTCAATATTTTCGGCTGCATTATTAGTTATTTTACTGCACCACCCAACGATCAAGAGCAATTGTATCACCAAGTGACCTTCTCGAAAGAAATACAATCAAACTGACACTCGATCATCTCAGGATGGACGGCTTTCTAATTTTCAGGCATTTCTTCTTCGTCCTCACCCCGCTCCCTCTCTCTTGAAATCTCCAGTCACTGAGTGTAAGTTTAGAGAGAGAGGGAAATTCTCCTGTATCAAACTCCACTCTTCCTGGGTGTCCTTTACCATCATAAATCTGTTGAATGGAATGGCTTCATCAGCTGCCTCCAGGAACTCCAGCATCAAGTTGTGAGAGAGGGAGACGCAAAACAAGAGAGAGAAGGAGAGTGGCTGCAGTCCCCACTCCACCTGACCTTGGAGAGCTGGGAGGTCTTCATTCAACAATGGACCTGGCTGACCGAGGTAGAATAATGCCTTTCTCCGCACTAAACAATAGTATTGATATGGTGAAGTTAGTATGTCGATAAAAGCTAGTATTCCAAGCACATTGTCCTAGCTAATTACAGAGATTTAGCGACTTACAATCTGTGAAATAGAAGTGAAAGCAAGCACTAGGTTTGCTCTGTTGTGTATATTACTACACCCAATGTTCTAGTCAAACCCAAGAGAGGACATAATTAACGTGTTTACTTACCCAGAACCTTGGGTGATTATTCCAAGTAAGTATATTAGAACACATAAATAACACATTATCCATACCAATATTTTTTGCGAAGACTCTTTGGGTTGCAAGCTTTCCTTGGACCGAGGCTGGTGAGATGGCTTTGGAGTCGATTCACTCATCAATTTTCTTGCATGTGTGGTTCCTAAATTAGCCTAATAACGTCCGTTGACGCCACTATTCAGTAGATCAATGGAATCTCAGTGACTTGGGGCACCATGAGCACGCCTTAGCAAGTCGGTATATCCCAGTTTCCTCCATGCTTTCTCCCCCCCTCTGTTTTCCCTCTCCCACACCCCTACAACACAAGCTCATCCATCTCTCTCTCTTCTCCCCGTCCTTTCTCTTCCTACAGCTTCAAGTAGAACTACATAACAACATGAGAGAAACCAGATCCAAGGTGGAACCCACTACCGACACAAGACTACCACTCCCAACATCAGTCTCTGATGAGGAGCTAGCATGGAAACTGCACCAACAACTCAACACAGAGGCAGTCTTAAGAAACAGGGCCAATAGAAAGGGAGATGAAATCCTCTCTGCTGTTCCTAGTGGTGATCTACAACAACAACCAGCTGTAGAGGAGGACAGTAGCAATGGAAATAGTAGAAAGAAGCTAGTATCATCATCATCATCTGCTGCTGCTGCTGCTGCAAAAGCTCCTCCCACCACTGCTGCAAATGGAGTGGGAAAGACACGTAATGCCAACGGTATCAACACCTCCATTAAAAGGGAGGATCCCAGTAAATCACAACCAGAGGACAAAAGACAGACAAGAGGTGGTACAAGTAGTGATGCAACAAAGAATGCGGACAAGAAGGAATCAGGTGGTACTGCGACTATCACCAACAAGAAAGGAATTTCCTCCTCCTCCTCCCAACAGCAACAGCAAGATCCAATGATCAAGATCCCCAACCTTCCTATGATCCTTCATAAAGGTCTATGGTACAGAGGTAGAATTGTCAAAGAAAATAGTGAAAAAGTAATGATAGAGGTGGCTGGATTTGAAGAGGAGATTCCTTCATTCTGGGTAGTAAGAACATCAGATAGGATATGGAGAGGATCTTATAAAGGGAAAGATTGGAAATATCTAGGTGATGGGGCTTGGCAGCCTAAAGTAAAGAATAAGATGATACCTGAGCGTTTGCTGGCTGCTTTTGCGGCTGCAATGATGGCTGGGAGGAAGAAGAAGAGAGGAGGAGGGGGCAAGACAAAGGATGCTGAAGAGGAGGAAGATGATGATGGCGATGGGGATGGCCGTACTAAGAAGCAAAGTAAGAGTAGTTCTACTGCTGCTGGTGGTGATGACGATGACAATACACCTACTGCTGGCGGTAGTAAGAGAAAGAGACCTGCAACTGCTGCTGATAAGACTACAGCTACTGGTGCTGATGGTGAACAGGCCCTGAACAAGAAGAAATCTCGACGGAAAACCACCAACATAGCAACAACAAAGACAACAGATGATGCTGCCAAGGTCAAGGATGCCATGGAAGTTGATAACAAAGAAGATAGAAGTAGCAAGAGGAATGATGATGCGACTGAAGGCCGAACAACAACAACAACAATCACTCCACTTAAGAAGGTAGGTACTCCTCTCACCCCAGCAACTGCTGTTGCAGCAGCCAGCAAACTCAAACAACAACCCTCCATCTCTCCCACTGGCGAACAAGTTGATGGCGTTGTTGGTGCCGTTGCTGCTCAAAACGAGGGTGCTTTCAACGAGAGTGTAGAAACTAGTCACATGAATGCGGTTGATGCGATGAAGAGCATGAAACATGTCTTCAACACCTCCCCACCACCACCACCATCATCAACCGCTGGAGGTGGTCGTTCTCGGGGAAGAAAGCCTGGTCAACGCCGTCGTGGTCAAGAGGATGGTAATAATAATAATGATGATGATGGAGATGATGATGATGATTATGTGGATGCAAGGATAGCTAGACAAGCCAGAAAATCTCACCACCACAATCTTAATAATAACGATGGTGATATTGGTGATGATGAGGATGGATATACAAGCGACTATGTCAGAGCAGAGATAGCACGTATGAGAAGACCAAAGAGAGCTGCTAAAAAAGCATCGTTATACAATGATGGTGACTTTGCAATTGGTGATGAAGAAGTAGAGGAAGCTACTGCTGTTCCTGCACCCACGTATTACTATGTGGATCGGTTTGGTCAGCCCATTCCGCCTCCTCCTCCTCCTCACATGCTGGCAGCTGCTGCTGCTGCTGCTGCTGATGGCAGCATCGGTGGTGCTTCTTTCTATCACTCCACTCCGCATCATCAACGAGGTGTTGCTCCTCCTCCTCCTCCCTTTGACTCCCCACTTCCTCCAGCCCCTATCTCAGCCAGGAAATCAAGAAGAAAACAAGTCGTAGCTTCCCCATCCCCCATTGATGTCCCTCCCCCCGACTTGGCCCCCGCCCCTCACCACCCTTCTTCTCTCTCCAACATGATGGACGACGATGATGCTGTTGATCCTGAAGAGGCAGAGGCTTTGGCTGCTTTAGCGAATATGTCCCCCAGAGCATCAGGTGGAGGTGGTACTATTAAGTACCATATGAACAAGGCCAATGGAGGAGGTGGTAGTGGACGTCCTCCTCTACCTGGAGGTGTGAAGAAACGTTCTCTCAGCTTCCCAGGTCCCAATAGTACTATTACTACTACGAATAACAATAATAGAGGAGTAGGAAGGCCAAGGAAAGGCCAAGCTACCAGTGCAGCAGCTAGAGAGGCAGCTGCCTTTATTCTAAACGAGAGATACTTGGATAGATCAACGAGAAGAAAGAAGAGAGGAGGAGGAAGTGGCACTGGCACTGGTACTGGGGGTGGGCAGTATTATGGAAGAGAAGATATGCACAGCAACAGAGGTGATGAGTTTGTCAGGTATAGCAGTGCACCTAATCATAATAATAATAATAATAATAATAATAATGGAACAGCAACAAGGAGTAGTAGTATGGAAAGCCTAGTAGCTGCTCAGAATATGTTTGGTACATTGTTGGGTGCACTAGGATCTAGATCTAGAGCTGCTGTTGGTGTCAAGGAAGATGAGACTAGTAATACTAATAGTGAAGATGAAGTCAAGGGGGAGGAAGGTGGTGGTACTGCTACTATTAATAATGGTGACAAGCAATGGAGTGAAGATGGGAAGAATAATAGTGGTAGTGGTGGTAAGCTGAGGGTTCATTTGTTCAGTCATGCATGGATGCATCATAAATGGCAGGCAAGAGGGGGTCCACCTGCAATATTGTCAAAGTTGGAAGGATCTCAGTCTGAGCAGGAGGCTTCTCCGCCGCCGTTGCCATTGTTTTGCTGATGTATATAATGTGTCTTTTTTCCCCTCTGGTGTGTGCGTGAATGTATAGAGAGCGTATAAAGGATAGGATAGAGATGAAATACGGACTGTATGTACACATGTATGTGTGTAGTAGAAGTAGTAGAAGAAGAAGAAGAACTGAGAAGAAGATTTTTTGGGGAAAGCTTGCTTGAGTGAATAAAACTGTTTTTTATTCTAATTTTTGTAGTGTGGTGTATTTCACACTCACACACATGCAGGATGTTTTGTATGAATCCAATTTTCGATTTGACACTTTCAACTTTGTTTGATTATGGCTGCTACTGCATTTAAGTTAACTGACAGGAGCATAGTAAACACACAGGGTGATAATGTTGGCAAACATAGGAGTGAGAAGCGTGGTTTTCAAAGCGTTGGTCGGAGGGGAATATCAAAGGAGCATGGTTGTAAGCGATGATGAGTTATTCTAATCCAAAATCTATGGTATTTCTGAGTCTAAGAACACTGCATGTCATCGCTAGGATCATTAATGTTCCGAGTACCAAGTAGAACACATCCAATCATCTCTAAAATCTCTCCTCTGAGAAACCCAAATAGAACAATGAGTGTTCAAAGCAAAGCATCAATGGACTCACACACATCAGCAACAGATGATCAGCGGATCATTGCAGCTGCTGCCGATCGAAACAAAGACGCCATCTGCTCCGTGCTATCCCGCTTGCTCCCTCCACCACTCAACACACAAGACAACAACCAACAACCTGGCCTCATCTTAGAAATAGCATCAGGCACTGGTCAGCATATAGCCCACTTTGCTTCCTCACTATCACCAACAACCACAGCAACCTCTCCACAGCACCATCAATACACCTTCCAACCATCAGACATGACAGATGACCTCTTCCCCTCCATCGCAGCCTGGTCATCCATTCACCTCCCCAATATCAATATCAACCCCCCCATCATCATAGATGCGTCATCACCCCCTAATGCATGGGGTATCCCCCCATCATCATGCACAGCTGTCATTTGTACCAACATGTGCCATATTGCGCCATTTGAGGCAACCCAAGGACTGATGAGAGGAGCGGGAGAGGTACTGGCAGATCCTGGAGGAAGACTATTTATATATGGTCCCTTCTTAGTGGATGGCAGGCCTACTACGGAGAGTAATGACGCGTTTGATAAATCGTTGAGGAGTAGAGATGGCAGGTGGGGGTTGAGGGATGTGAAGGTGATGGTCGAGGAGGGGAGGAAGCGGGGGTTGGAGTTGGTGGTGGAGGAGGAGGAGGGAGGAGGGGTGATAGAGATGCCTGCTAATAACTTTATGTTGGTGTTTGAGAAGAAAAGATAATAAGTAAAGAGGGAAAGGTGGAGGAGAGGGGGGGAGTGGTTATGGAAAGGAGGGATAGAAGCAAGGAGGATGAAGAACTGATGGTGTCGGTCGATCTCTTTGATACATGAACAAGATACTATGCATCGTATCATCACTTTAAAATAAATCATATAGAATGTTGTCATCACATAGCTTATTGAAGCTGTCAAAGGCATCAAATGGGGCAATTCAGACTCCCCTTCGCAGAAACTTAGTGATTGCAAGATGCTCATCAAGCCACCAACCCAACCAATTCGATAGAAGAGATCTCCTCCTCTCTATTGGTGCATCCACAGTCGCCATCATCTCCTCACCCGCCCATGCAGACGACGAAGAACAACCAATCATCTCGTCACCTCCGCCGCCTGCATCAGTCGACACCCCTCGCTACCAACACATCACCGACCCCATCTTGGCCTACGAATTTGACGTCCCAACCCAATCCTCGACCGGTAGGTCCGTCCCCCTAGTCTTTGCTCGCAAACCAGAAAGATACTCCTCAGCAGCCCCTCTCACCGCCGACGCCCGCCAACGCATCGTCTGTGAACTCACTGACCTTGCCTCTGCCATCACCGTCTCGCTGAGTGTTGGCCCACCTGGCCCCATACTCACCCAGCTACAGGTAGACTCCCCTTCTCAGTGGAAACCCAAGGTTGTTGCTGAACAGATATTGGTAGATAAATCTACAGCTAGAGTCACTAATGGACAGAGAGTTAGTTTGAACAGCATTGAGGATGCCAAACAAGTAGTCAGAAAGGATAATAAGAATAGTAAGAATAGTGATGGTGATGGTGACGATATATATTGGGAATTTGAATATGTCTCTCAAGGATCACCAACACTAAGAACAGCTACTAAAGAGACCTACAGACATAGTTTAGCAGTGACAGGAGCAAGGCCAGGCCAGGAAGAGGGGAGTCTATATCTGTACACCTTGTCACTGAGCTGTCCTGAGGATTTATATGGGGAATTGGAGGGGCAGTTTAGGCATTGTATTGAGTCTTTTAGGTTGGTAGAGCCTGGGAGTGAGTATGTGGCTCCTGATAAGGATCCTTGGAGGTTTTTTTAGGAAAGGAAATAAGAAAGAGGTGGGAGTTCACATATTAGTCTAGGACGGGGTGATGAAGATGAAAAGGGGAAAAGATCGTCTTCACTTACTTTTAAATGACAGCTCGACAAAATATAAATGCCTAAATAATAATAGTCATTATTTACAGATAGTGTTAATCCAATGTTGAGGGAAAGGTACTGAAAAAATGAGAGGGAAGTCAAGGGGACCGATGTTGTCACTCTTTGCAGTTCCGTTTCTCCTCTATCTTTCTTTTTATCTCGCATTCCAGACTAGAAATACTCCCCATTTACCAACTCTAAACGCATCATTCAAACCTATAGTCACATTACAAGATATTTTGAACAATTCCAATGCATTATTATTACCAGCATCCACCGACACCAACACCGATACTCCTCCTTCATTTCCAGCCCTCTTCTTCTTCCTCCACATTCCCAAAACAGCTGGCACCACCTTCCAAGCCTACCTCAAACAAACCCTCTGCAATAACAACCCCAAATCAGCCATCTTCAAATGGTGCCCTCTCCAGGGAGGCCTGACCTGGCCAGACACAGAGATCAACAACATCATCGACCCAGTCACCAACTTACTCACCTGCTCAGTCGCCGAAAAAGAAACAGGCATCCAACGCCTCCGCCACCTCCAATTCACCCTTCACCAACCAGTACTTGGCCTCACCATGCTTAGGGATCCCTACTTCTCAGTTATATCAGCACTGGGCCATGATCTATGGAGAGGAAGAATAGTATCTCCTTCAGATAAGCTGCATGCGTATATGAATCAAACATGTTCAGGGTGGGGAGAGGAGAGATGGTCCCAAGATCAAGGAGTAGAATGTGGCTGGCCTTATCAGGGGTATAATATAAGGAATAGATTGATGAAATCACTAATAGGTGGAGAGGCTGATGTAGATGATAGTAAGGAGCTGGAGATGGCTACAGTAGAGGATGCGGTGAAGGTACTGGATGATGAATTGTTCTTTGTTGGAATAGTGGAGCATTTTGAGTTGTCTTTATGCTTGTTAGAGTATCAGTTGGGGATGTTTGACCCTGAGAAATGTTCATCTAGCTGTGATGAATCTTCTTTGGTGAAGAAAGATCCTACTGCTGGTGATACTACTGCTGCCAACAGTGATGAGTCTATTCAAGCGACCAACACAGCGGAACAACATGCCCTGGATGTTGACAAGATGACCTTTACAGTCCAAGATCTCAAGGCAATACAAGATCTGACTAGATTAGATGCTATTATATACGCACACGGTCTTGATATGTTTTTTAAGAGAATAAAGGTGATAGAGAAGGAGTATGGAATTACCATGTTTTGTCATAAAGCCAAGAGAGAGTAGTAATAAGAAATATCAGTACATTTACATGGTTCTACTGTGGAAGAGAATGTGTGCAAAATATGAAGGGGATTCACATTCATTTATCATCATTATGAGCATAATATAGTAATATCAATAATTTCATCAATATCATTATTATTATTTTATTCTTTGGGCAATCCAGCACTTTCCCAAGCACCAAACCCACCCTCCACATTCAACAAATTAGTATACCCATGAGTAGCCAACATATCACAAGCCTTAGCTGACCTTCCTCCCGCTGCACATCCCATTAATAACAAGTCCTCCTTATTGGGAGCCACCTTGGATACATCGTCAACAAAGGACTGGATGGCAAGCATTGGGATTGGGATGTTGGTGGCGTTTGGAGGGTGGCCACCTGAGAATTCTGGTTTGGTTCGGACGTCGATGTACTTGGCTTGGCCAGATTGGAGGAGTTTGTAGGCTTCTTGGACGGATACTGTGTTGTATTTTCCACCGCCTGCGGCTCTGAACATGGTGATGGTTTATTTACTGTAGAGAGAGGGAAGGGAGGGAGGGAGCGTGAGTGAGCGGGGACGTGCTGACGGGGGGGGAGTGAGAAATTGTCGTTGGGGTGAGTATAAAAAGGAGCCAGTCGAGTATATTGATGTATTATTAACATGGATTACGAGGTAATCCCGTGTAGACTGCGTCCTCAAGCACCAAGCCTTTCAATAAATCATCTTAAATGGAGATTCTAAGCGTCAATCCTCAATAACGTACCTTGATTTTATGGTGGGACGTTTCGTGTGGTTCTTTTTTATTAAGACAATGTCCTGAAGATTGCCAAGGACCTGGAATATATGGCCCCAGCTAGTCAACAAAAACCTCAGGCTTCTCATCTCTGCATGATGAGATGGATGTGGTCATGTGAAGCTGAGTTGCAACTGTCCACCCCAGAAGCTCTTTTCAATTGCACCTAAGAACCCATTTCTCTCCTATAAGCCATTTCAAACCCCACTATTCATAATAATGCCAGCTACAGCATCTGTCTCTGCTCCTTGGAGGAAGTGGCTTGACGGTAAGTTTAAAGAGAAAAGCACACCTCTCTCTATTCTGCTCTTACACTTACACCATTCATTCATTCCCTCCATTCATGTCAATACACCCCACCCCCTTCCTTCTCAACCCCACCAAATCTATCTATACAGTCAAATGGTGGCCAGTAATCATCATAACAGCAGGCACTGCAGCCATGCTCCCCCTTTGGTGGTGGAAAAAATCAACCACTGACCCCGAAACCCTCCACCGAGACATCCCCATTGACGACCTCCCTCAACAACACGTCAGCACCCAAGACACCAACACATTCAAAGAACATCAATTCGGAAGGCAGACCGCCAAGGCTGCTGGTATGATGGAGGGTGATAGAGCATTCAGGGGCATGTTTGATACTAGAAAGGCAGCCAAGGTGTTTGGAGCTGTTATCCCTGCTACCAAGCCTGATCACCCTAGTCAAGAGAAGCATCCAGAGAACATCATATTCAAGAGTAGATAATATAGATAGCTATGTCCTTTTATTACATACCTAATACACCCACTCTTTAGTTCAATATATGTAATACTACTCCCTTAAAACTATGTCTTCCTCATGGCACCAACAGCTCCCTCCAACACCCTAGCCCAATGAGTCCAATGAGTCCCCCCCTGGCAATATACCACATAAGGAGGTCTGATGGGACCATCAGCACTAAGTTCAGCGGTACTACCATCAATGAAGGTTCCATCAGCAAAGATTACCTCATCACTGTACCCTGGGGTGACCCCTGGTACAGGAAGGACATAAGATCCAATCGGACTGCATCTTTGCACTGCCTCGCAGAAGGCAATCATCTTGTCTGCACTGCCTAGTTCTATTGCTGTTATGAATGAATACAATGGAAAAGAAGAAGGAGAAAAAGGAGAGGGAGGTGTAATACTAGAATCAGCATCATCATCCTCATCATCATCATCATCGTCATCTCTTATTTTCTGGAGAGGAGGGTAGACAGACATACCTTCAGCACTCAACACCTCAGCCACCAACCTCCCCCCCTTCAAAGCCTCCCCCACCATCTGAGGAGCTAAAAACAGCCCCTGAAACATCAACCGCATTGTCTCTCCAGGTACACATCCTGCATCCATTCCCACTCCAGGAGCAGTCAACCTGGCCACTGCTCTCCTCACCAGATCAGCTCTCCCTGCAACATACCCTCCCCCGGTGACAATAGTACCACCAGGATTCTTTATGAAACTGCCCATACATATATCAGCACCGACATTGCATGGCTCTAATGTCTCGGTGAACTCTCCGTAGCAGTTATCTACCGCGATGATGATATTGGGATTGTGTGATTTGAGAATAGATACTGCTTTTTGTATGTCCGCAATGGTGAGTGTTGGTCTCAGGGCGTAGCCACATGACCTTTGTATTAATGCCACCTTGGTATTGGGTTGTAGTGCTTTGGATTTGGATGATAATACGTCCCATTCTATATTACCATCACTGTCTAGATCTAATTGTCTGTAGTTTATTCCAAAATCAGCTAAAGAACCGATATCATTATCATTGCTGCTGCCTTGTCGTATGCCAATGACCTCCTCTAAAGTATCATAAGGCTTTCCTGCTATTGCCAGAAGCTCATCTCCTGGTCTAAGACATCCAAACAGCGCACTAGCTATAGCATGTGTACCAGATACGAACTGTATCCGGACTGCGGCTGCCTCTGCGCCCATTATGTCTGCTACTATGTCGTCCAGAGCCGCTCTTCCGAGATCTCCGTGGCCATAGCCGGTGGAGCCTGAGAAGTGGTGAGGGCCGATTTTGAATTGTTGCATTGCCCTTTGGACTTTGCCTTGGTTGTGGTAGATGAGTTGGTCTATTGCGTGAAAGTTGGGGGTGAGACGTTGTGCTGCTTCCCAGACCAGAGCTTGTGGTGAGGAGGAGGAGGCGTCTTTGTCATTGAGGAGTAATGCAGTGTTACCGTTGTTGGAATTGGTCCATCGGGTTCTATTTGATGATCTACCTTCCCCGCATACGAGGTGTAGGCGATGCTTTGAGTAGTGGAATTGTGGCTTGCTATGCTTGGGGAAACAATAATTGGGGATGTTTGGATTAATGGAAGTTGATGACCGTAAGAGGCCATGTTTCATATAAATATCCATCATTTGAGTTTATATGTGACCAATGAGTGGATTGCAGGGAAGTAAAAGTAGTATAACATGTGAAATTCCCTTCCCCAAATCAGTTAGGAAGAAAAAGCTCGGCAGGCCTGGGTTTGAGTTTCAACCTGGCTTTCAACCTGAACAAGAGGTGCAAGTTGTTTGTCCTAAAGAGAATAATTATTGCTTTTTAAATAGAATATTCAGATGAAAAAATATAATCTTAACATATATAATTGAGAAGTAGCTCTTGTTTTACTTTCTGATCAGTTTGAATCGGGGGATTTTACATTCTGAAATCATGGCTGTATTTCTCCGTCCAGGGACACACAAGACCTCTGAATTCGGCATATCCTTTGAATCAGACAGGGACGACAAGGCTCCAGCCATCATCCAACCCCCATCCCTCCATCACGACCGCCCACTCCAACATCAACGCCAACGTCTCCCCATCTTCTCACATCGCAACGACATCCTCTTCCTCGTCGAACACCACCAGACAACCATCATCGTAGGAGAAACCGGCTCGGGAAAGACCACTCAAGTTCCTCAATACCTATATGAAGTTGGCTGGACAAACACCTCTCCTCCTTCCATCATCGCCTGCACTCAACCTCGCAGAGTCGCAGCCATGACTGTCGCTGCTAGAGTAGCAGAAGAAATGGGCTGCAGACTGGGGGCAGAGGTAGGATATAGCATAAGATTTGAAGACGTATCAACTCCCGGTACTACCAAGATCAAATTTCTTACAGATGGAGTGTTGTTGAGAGAGATGATGGAGGACCCCCTGTTGTTGAAGTACAGCGTAGTGATGGTTGACGAGGCGCATGAACGATCATTGACCACGGATCTCCTGCTCGGCCTGCTGCGGAAGATACAAAAGAAGAGACCTGATTTGAGAGTTATTATTAGCTCTGCTACTATGGAGGCAGAATCCCTCGCCAAATTCTTCAATGCTACTACTAGGCAGGATAAGAAGAAGGATAATTGTAGCATAGTATCGGTCCAAGGAAGAATGCATGATGTTCAAGTGCACTACTTGGCATCTCCCTGCTCTAATTATGTACATTCAGCAGTAGAGGCAGCAGTAGAGATACATCTAAATAATGTACCTGGAGATGTGTTGATATTTCTGACTGGCCAGGAAGAGTGCGATGAAGCGGTGGTCATGTTGGAGACAGAGAGTAAGAGATTAGAAATGATAAATAGTAGTGGTGGTAGAGGAAGAGGAAGGCAGACATCATCATCAACAATATCACTGCTCCCATTACCTCTGTATGCAGGTCTTCCTGCTGCTCACCAATTAGCAGTGTTTGAGCCAACACCAAGAGGATATAGAAAAGTAGTAGTAGCAACCAACATTGCAGAAACGTCAGTAACAATTGAAGGTATAGTTTACGTAGTGGATTGCATGCATGCAAAACAACGGTGTTTTAATCCTCTATCTGGTCTAGAGAGCTTATTGGTGGCACCTATCAGTAAGGCGTCTGCTACACAGCGTGCAGGTCGTGCTGGCCGTCTTCGTCCTGGTCACTGTTTCAGGCTGTGCACTGAAGATGATTATCAAGGTGTGTTACCCGATACGATAGTGCCTGAGATACAGAGATCGAATCTAGCAGGGAGCATCCTCCAGCTTAAGTCGCTGGGAATAGATAACATAATGACATTTGATTGGCTGGCAGCTCCTTCTGCAGAGGCTGTGATTCGGGGTCTGGAGACACTCCATGCGTTGGGCACGCTGGGTGATGATGCCAGGTTGACAGATCCACTGGGCATTCAAGTATCTGAACTACCTTTAGATCCAGTTCTAGGAAGGATACTACTGGCTGGTGGGGAGATGGGGTGTGCTGCAGAAGTGGCCACCATCGTAGCAATGCTCAGCGTACAAAGCGTATGGTGGCTCGGAGGAGGAGAAAAGAGGGCTCAGCAACACGCCAAGGCCAAGTTTGCAGTATCACAAGGAGATTTACTCACCTACCTTAATGTATGGAAGGCTTGGGAGAACAGTGGTAGGGATAAGAAATGGGCAGTAAAGCACTTTGTTAATCATAGATCTATGTTGAGAGCTGCAGATATTAGAAGACAGCTGGGTGCCCACCTTCATAGACTAAGAATAAGTAGTAGTAGTAGTAGTAGTAGTAGTAGTAGTAGTAGTAGTAGTAGTAATGATATGGTGGATACTATTCAAAAGGCATTGACATGTGGATTGTTCATCAATGCAGCTAGGTTATTATCAGATGATGAAGTTGTCCATCATTATGGCCCAACATCATTATCTGATGACAGGTATAGTGGGGGAGTGTATCATCTCATAAGAAGAACACCACCACCATCATCATTGTCATTATCCTTGACATCATCAGCAATAAAAACATTAGAAAGGTTGTGTATGCACCCATCATCAGTGTTATACAAATGCAGACCACAGTGGGTATGTTTTTATAATGCGCAGCAGAGTGATGATGGGTGGTATGAAATGCATGATGTGATTGCTATTCAATCTGAGTGGTTGACTCAACTGGCGCCTCATATGTATACCAGTGTTGGATAATGACATGTAAACATAGGTTTACATAATACTTGTATTCTGTTGACATAACTAAACTCAATTATAGTCCTAGTGGGTGCTATCAAAAGCTTCCCAAAAAGCTACTCCATTCCTCCTAGCACACTCGTCATGACTAACTGAAGACCAAGGACACATAGCGGTGTCAAAAGAATGCATTTCTTTCAAAGCAGGCATCCAACTGTCACCCACACTACCCCTCACTATCATCTCCCCAGATCTCAGTAACTTCACATACCTCTCTAAATCAACATAGAAATTAGATGCACTACGGAAATGGTAACTTTTCTCTGCCTTTTCTGCCAACTCAGCATCTACAAATTCAGTTGCCTGTAGACCCATGTAACTCTTCCCCGTCTGTGTAGCCATATTCCTATATACAGGATCGCTGCTCTTATGAGGAAACAGTTCTATGACTACAGCACCTGGGGTGAGCCATAGTACATGAGGACCTGCTCCTCCATGTGGAAAGACAAAGATGGAGGCAGATTTGACGAGTGCCACTTGATCTGCCATACTCATCTTGGCGAAGAAGACGTCCTCCACTTGCCAACCTGGGAGAGCTTTCTGGGTAGCCTCCACCATCGCATCCATGTTTAATATAGCTCTACCTGCCTTGGTGGGGAAGTTGGGATCTTCCAAAGCTTCTTTTCTTCTAGAAAGGATGATTTTAGGTCGACAGGGGTCTGGTTTGATATCAGCTACTGCCAGATGATGAGTGAATCCACTGACAAACTCTGTTAGAGCAGTGTTGCTATATGTAGGGAGTACTGAATCAATCCAAAGCCATGCTGCTGCTGTTGTTGCTGCATACTCAAACCTCACACACCCTCCTCCTTGTTCTTCGTCAATGATATCCGACCAGGGGACGTATTCTCCAAGATAGTCAACTGCGTCTTTGAATGCCACAGTAGACCTTGTTTTAATGCTGTTGATGTGTGTTATTTTAATAGGAACTCTACTGCTGCCACATAAGGCCTTTTTCATTAGATGTACGTGGTAGAGGTCGGTACTGAGCTGATCAAATAAGTTGTCTTTGGATTCATCTCTTCGATTACTCAGCAGAATCCACAGCCCAGGAAGGACTCTACATTGCTGTTGGTGTTTGCTCTCGACAGGTTTATTTTCAATTACTTGGTATGGAAGAGCTCCAAAGTTGATGTAAAAGCCACCAACATTTCCTCCAAGTTGTTGATCGCAATGTTTGGTGACTACAAATGATGAGTTGGAGGATTGATAGGTGAGGCCTTTGATGAACTGGCCCTGTACTGGAGAGTTGTGTGGAGTGAATATCTCTGGTTTACTGGTGCTGAATGTGATGGGGTCTTCAGCGTCGTATCTGAAAAACTTGCATTGGTTGGGTAGTTGTTGGCATTTAGGTATTTGTGAAGGCTGGCTAGTTGGCGTGATGGTGGTGGTGGCATGTGGAGCGTCGTCGGTGACATGAAGATTGAGATGAATGGCGGATGTAAGTAGCCATGTCAGTATGCAACCGGTTAAGAATGGTAATAATAGCTGCGTTATATGGTTCAAGGTAGTTTTTGCTCTTTTTGGCATGTCTATATTTGAATTTAAGGGGAGAGAGAAAAAAGTTGACTCGGTAAACAAAAGGAAGAAAACAAATAAGTGAATGTATCAATTGGCTTTTTGAATGTGTTCATCGGTATGTTGAACTATAATAACATTGTTTTATGCATTGTAATATTGTCGCACACCTGATAAAGGTCGACCTCTTTCATGAGGCAAAGTTCCTGCTGAGCAAGACCTACCAAGACGTCCCTCCAACCTCTGCCAGTTCAAACATAGGTGGTTGAAACCGCGAATTTAAAACTGGTATTTCTTCGGATCAACTAAAATAGACCCATCCTTGTTCAAGCATTGATCTCTATTGTTTATCAAAGCAGTTTATTTCCCTATAAATGGCAGCTTTGAAAAGTCAAGGTCTGGAGAGGAGATATTCAATATTTCTGTTATTTCTGGTCTTCTTGATAGCAGGTTGCTTCTTACTGCAGACAAGTAAGTACTAGAATTACTTAAAAAGCGATCTTTGCAATAATTAACACGGCTGCTAATACTTACCCCACCCCCCCCCCCCCCCCCCCCCCCCCCTCGGCCGATTCTTACCTGGGAACTCCTTTCCGGATGTTCTGGGTGTCCGACCCGCTTTCTGTATTTTCCCACCTGATTCGGGCTGCTCCATGTTTCTGTTTCTTTTCCA
>Ga0114919_10000430_pt1 | contig 32384 bp, 25 predicted proteins | sample BlataG_FD_88682 | JGI IMG/M metagenome (GOLD analysis project Ga0114919, IMG submission 88682) | Deep subsurface microbial communities from Black Sea to uncover new lineages of life (NeLLi) - Black_00105 metaG | ecosystem: Environmental > Aquatic > Marine > Oceanic > Sediment | place: Atlantic... | reverse complement strand
GGGGCCGCGTCATTGAGAGCGTATTGGAAGAGCGCCGATGATTCCCAGGGTAGTGACCGAGGAACTCGGAGCGGCCGTCGCGGCCAGCGGCGGCCTTCCGCTCGGCAGCCACATGTCGATCGCCGGGGGCACTGCCAGGGCATTCGGGAGGGGTGAAGAGACCGGCTGCGCGGTCATGCAGATCTTTGTGAAGAATAACAGCCGTTGGCGCGGGGCGCCCCTGAAGGAGGAGGATGTGGAGGAGTTCTGGGCGGAGCGTGAACGGACTGGTATCTGGCCTGCCTTCGCGCACAATACCTATCTGGTGAACCTGGCTTCAGGCAATCCCGCCATCCGCGAGCGTTCGATTGCATGCACGGTCGATGAAATGCAGAGATGCCAGCGTCTGGGCCTTCCCTGGCTGGTGATCCATCCCGGCTCCCACGGAGGTGCAGGTGTGAATGCCGGTATCAGCCGTATCGCCGCATCACTGATGAGAGTGCTCGACAAATCCCCTGATGTGGAGACAATGATCCTGCTGGAAACTACTGCCGGACAGGGAACCGGCCTCGGCCGCAGCGCCGAGGAACTGGCAATGATACTCGAAGCAGCAGACGCACCCGACCGGCTTGGTGTCTGCCTCGATACCTGTCATATCTTCGCGGCCGGCTACGAACTCAGGGAGAGGGAAGGCTACGACGATACAATCCGGGTTTTCGACGAGACCGTCGGAGTTGAACGGATCAAGGCAATCCACTTGAACGATAGTAAAAAGCCTCTGGGTTCGTTCATAGACCGCCACGAGCATATCGGGGAGGGCGAGATAGGGGATGAGGGATTCCGTAATCTGATGACCGACCCGAGGCTTCACCAGATTCCGAAAGTGCTCGAGACCCCCAAGGTATTGGATGCTGACGTGAGAAATCTGGCCCATCTTCGCCGTCTGGCGCATGGAGACTGACCTGATGGCCCTGAAGACCAAGCAGTCGTCAGGCACGGCATTCTGGATCTATGTCCTCCTATAGGTTTCGCGTCGGATACTCAGTGCTAAACCGTATGTGCATTGATTCGGTGGAACCTTGCAGAGATAATCTCCGTAACACATGAACGTCATCTTGTATCATTTGGTATTTTGTACTGAACAAACGGTAAATGAGAGTCAAGGGTAGATAGAGATTTTCCGTGGATATCCCTAGAGAGCCGAAAGGGAAAAAAGGTCGCTATCTGTGGATTGCGGCGGGTGTGCTGGCCATTGCAGCGATCACACTGTATCTGCAAAAGCTGGAACCAGCCGCCCCGACTGTAGACGGGGCGATTGTATGGACCGATACGGTCAAGCGAGGTTCGATGCTGCGCAGGGTGAGGGGAACCGGCTATCTCCGTCCCGAAGACATCGTCTACATCTCAGCCGAGACGGCCGGTCGGGTCGCTCGAGTTGTGGCCGAACCGGGTCTGGTGACCGAGCCCGAGACCGTTCTCCTGGAACTCAACAACCCCCAGGTTGAGCTGGATGCGCTCGAGCAGCAGCGGCAGCTCACTGTTGCTGAAGGGGAACTCGTGAACCTCACGAACTCGCTGGAAACCGTGGTTCTTAACCAGCGGGTCACAGTGAACCGTGTCAGGAACCAGCACCGTGATGCGGTTCGCAGGCTTGAGGCGTTCAACGATGTCAGGGAGGAAGTGTCACGGCTCGAGCTGGAGCGTACACAGGACGAAGTGGAGGAACTGAGGGATCGTCTGGAGATAGAAGAACGCACGCTCAGGGTTCTCACAGAGGGAATCGAACGCCAGTTGGCAGCTAAGCGGAGTCAGATTGAGCGGCTCAAAGAGCTCGCTGAATTCCACCAACGCCGCCTCGAGTCGATGAACGTGAAGGCCGGTACCAGAGGTGTTGTGAGGGAGCTGGAACTGGAGGTGGGGCAGTGGGTCTCCCCCGGTCAGGTTCTAGGGGTCATTATCCAACCCGGCAGGCTTAAAGCGGTTGTCAGGATACAGGAAACTCAAGCCGGAGATGTCGTGCTGGGCCAGGAGGCCGAAGTCGACACAAGGTCTGCCAAAGTGAAAGGCCATGTGGCGAGGATAGATCCCTCGGCCTCAGGTGGCATGGTAACGGTGGATATCGAACTCGACGAGATGCTTCCGACCAGTGCCCGACCCGACCAGAGTGTTGAGGGAGTGATTACCATTGAGCGGCTGGACGATGTGCTATTCATGGGGCGTCCAACTGTGGGGCAGGCCAACAGCCGCGTCGGGATGTTCATGTTGGTGGAGGAGGGCCGTTACGCAGTTCGTGTCACAGTTCATATCGGACAGACTTCTGTCGATCGCATTGAGATCGTCCAGGGATTGCAGGAGGGGGACGAGGTTATTCTCTCCGATATGTCCCGTTGGGATGCCTTCGACCGTGTTAGGATCAGAAGATAGCTTGGATGGAGTGGTGCACTTAATACCGGAGAAGGAAGTAAAATGGATATTGTTTCAAAACAGCCGTTGATTCAGCTGGAGGGAATGAGCAAGGTCTTTTACACCGAGGAGGTAGAGACCCACGCACTCCACAACGTCAATCTCGAGATCCAGTCCGGTGAGTACATAGCGGTCGCCGGACCTTCGGGGTGTGGCAAGACAACCCTCCTTTCCATACTCGGATTGCTCGACACGCCGACCGATGGCACATACCTGCTCGACGGGGATCCGGTTCAGAACCTCACGCTTGCACAGCGTGCGCGTATCCGGAACCAGGCGATCGGCTTTATCTTTCAGGCATACAACCTGATTGGAGACCTGACGGTATTCGAGAACGTCGAGCTGCCGCTCACTTATCGGGGTATGCCTTCGGCCGATCGCAAGAAGAGGGTTCAGGAATCGCTGGAACGCGTCGGCATGGCCCACCGTCTGAAGCACTACCCCTCGCAGCTTTCCGGTGGTCAGCAGCAGCGCGTTGCTGTGGCAAGGGCCATCGCGGGTAAGCCGCTGATTCTGCTGGCGGACGAGCCGACCGGCAACCTCGACTCCACTAATGGTGAAGCGGTAATGCAGCTGCTCGACGAACTCCATTCAGAAGGCGCCACGATCTGCATGGTGACACACGACCCCCGCTACGCTCATCATGCGAAGGTGACGGTTAACCTTTTCGATGGCCAGATTGTTGAGCATAAGAACGGGGAGAAAGTGCACCAGCTCGAGGAAAGCGGCTTCGACGTCGGCTAACCGGCAGCCGCATCATTAACCTCTTCGACGGGTGGATTGTAGACGAACCGCACAAATAATCACTCCTGTTTCAATATCGGCAATTCGCACCCCGGATACGGTTCCCTTAAGGGGCGCGAATCTTCTAATCCACGGGGGAAACACAGATGATGAATACAGAAGCGCAGAGCACCGTCGGGAGGTGCAGCAGGGCGCTGCTGCTGACTGCAGTGACCCTCATTTTGACCTGTTACACGGCCCAGCCGGCGGCGGCGCAACCCGGGTTCCAGTTGTCCCAGGAGACGGGCCAGACCGCTCAACAGGTACCGGTGGCCGCAATATTCACCCGTGAGGACGCCGACAGGGTCCTCACGCTTCAGGATGCCATCGACCTGGCTCTGGAACGCTCATTTACGGTATACGCCCTCAAGCAACAGTTCCTGCAGACCTCATACCTGGTCGAGAACGCCAAGAGGCAGCTCCGCACACGGATAGATTTTTTTTCGACCCTGCCGGGCATCAACCAGCAGATAAGCCCCGAGCTGCTCAGCACGGGCGGCGGTCAGCAGGAACTGGTGTTCCTGAGGGATAGCTCGAAGTGGATTCATGGAGAGATCAATATAGTCCAGCCGCTGATTACAAACGGCCGCTTCATACTGAGAAGTGGGGTGGTCGGTTTCGATGCCTATCGAAAGCTGCCCGATATGAGGGTACCAGCGCGTTCCGTTCAACCCTCGGTAGGAGTGCGGTTCAACCAGCCGCTCTTCCAGTACAACCAGGTCAGGGGCACACTGAGGAACGCAGAGCTGTCGCTGGAAGGACTACGCCTCAGCTATACCGAGGATGAACTCCAGCGGATAAATCTGGTTTCCCAGCAGTTCTACAATCTTTTTGCGCAGCAGTCGGCGCTGGAACTGACCGACGGGCGGTACAGACAGAGCGAACGTAACTACCAGTCGGGTGTTAGACGGTTCAACGCCGGCCTGATTGCTGAGACGGATGTCATGAGGCTCGATGTCACCAGGATGAACGACCTTGACGCCCTGGAGAGCACAAGGAACCTGCTCGAGCAGCAGCAGTTCGCCTTCAACCGTCTGGTTGGCCTGCCGTTGGATGAGAAGGTCTGGGCGGAAGCCAGCATCGAGTATCAACCAATAGAGGTAGATCTGGACAGAGCTCTGGAGCTGGCGTTCCAGAACCGCTCCGACCTCCGCCGCGCCAATATCGAACGCGAGCAGCTGCAGCTCAGCCTGAGGCAGACCGTAAGCCAGGGCCGCCCCGACCTGCAGTTGAACGTCGGCTATGACGTTACGGGCAATTCCAGCCTGTCGGCCTCCCCGACCGAGGACTGGCAGACCCACATCCAGGAGGCTCTGAACAGCGACAACCGCAGCCCCAATACCAACGTGACGCTGACCCTGCAGGTCCCTCTATTCGACTGGGGCCGTAATGCCTCACTGGTCGAGAGGCTGGCATCACAGATCCAGGTTCTGGACCGGAGAATAGAGGAGGTCAGGCAGGATCTTGTTCGGACTATCACCGACCGGGTTCGGGCCGTTGAGAGCGCCATGCGGCGTCTTCAAATCCAGGAGAAGAACGTCCTGGTGGCAGAGACCTCCTACAGCTTTACCCAGAGAAGGTTCGACAGGGGGGAAATAACCTTTACGGAACTGGCTCAGGCCCAGGATCAGCTGGCGCAGACCCGGACTAACCAACTCAACGCCCTCATCCAGTTCGAGCTTGCCAAGGCAGACCTGAAGGAGATCACGCTGTGGGACTGGGAGACAAATCAGCCGGCGCGCCAGCGCACACAGCCTCCCAGGCCGTTCGAGAGGAGAAGGTAACTCATAGGAGACCTCCTGGGATCTGAAATTCGGCCTTCGCTCGTCCTCTCCATCTCAATACCCTCTTTGAGGGCGAACCAGGGTGGATCCGGTAGAAGCCCTTCGATATGAGTAACCTGCCATTGCCCGCAGCCGCTCAAATCGCTATGGTCTAAACGGTACCCATTACCATACACGCCGGGTGGAAAGCGGCAATGGCTCGAAAGAGGAGAAAATCCGGAAGGGGCGCCGGCACAGGCATCCCCTCGCGCGAAGGACGGCTCCACGAGGCGCTGGAAGGGGCCCACAGGTGGCTGCGCCGGAACAAGTTCAAGAGCTCTGCGAAGCTTGTCGGCCGCGTCAGGCTCATGGCGATGATGGGAAGTGATTACCTGGAAGGCAGGTACACGAGGATCCCGGTCACCACTATATGGGTTATCATTTTCGCCCTGCTGTATGTGGCCTGGCCTTTCGATATTATTCCTGACTTCATCCCGGGAATGGGCTGGTTGGATGATGCATTTATCATAGGCCTGGTGTTCGGAGCGATCAGCCGTGACCTCCGTAAGTACTGCAAGGCAACCGGCCTGAATCCGAATCTCTTCGGCCTGTGAACTGGAACGATTTCGTAAAAAGATTAAGTGTGTGAAAAGATGGGACGCAGGCTTCGTATCACGCTATGCGGATAGAAACAGGCATGTTCGCTGAGGTCGAACGAGAACTTCTGCACAAATGCCGTGCCGGGGACTGGAAGGCATACGAACCTATTGTGCGGGCCTATGAAGGAAGGCTCTACGGCGTCGCCCTGAGTCTTGTGCGTAACACCGAGGATGCCCGCGACCTCGTTCAGGACACGTTTGTCCGTGCTTTCAAGTCGATGGATCTTTACGATCCCGAGCGGCCGTTTCTGGGATGGGTCCTGAGTGTCTGCAGGAATATCTGTATCGACTTTCTGAGACGCCGCAGGTTCGGGCGCAGCCTGGAGGGTGACCAGGATGAGAAACCTCTCCAGATTTCGGACCCGGGTGCACAGACCGACCGGTCTCTGCTCGACAAGGAAACCCGTTCGCTGATATGGAAGGCTCTGGGGCAGCTGAGCGATGAGCACCGCGAAGTACTCGTTTTAAAGGACATGCAGGACCTTGAATACGGGGAGATAGCAGAGATACTCAACATTCCGCAGGGGACCGTAGCCAGTCGGGCATACTACGCCCGGCAGGCTCTGCGAGAGACCCTGGAAAGCATGGGGGTGGAATACCCATGACGCCATCACACCATGAGCCCGGAACCACATCGTCGGGTGGGGACCGCCAAGATTGCGAGGAGTTCCTGGAGGATCTGGCCCGTTATGTGGATGGCGAACTCCAAGGAGCTGACCTGGAGAGGTTCGAGTCTCATCTGGCAGGATGTACCGAGTGCCTGCGGGAGGTCGCCGTCTTCCGTTCGCTGAAAGGAGAGCTTCAGAAAATGGGTATGAAGAAACCCGAAGTACCGGGCGGCACTGTCTGGGGTGGGGTCAACAAGCGGATCGCACGGCCTACGGGCTGGATATTCATGGTTGTCGGGATCGTGATGTACCTGGCCTATGCGTTATATACTTTCATCCAGTCACCGATGGATCTTTTCGAGAAACTTGCCACTGGATTCGTAGTGATAGGGTTTGTCGTTCTGCTGGCATCGGTAGGGTATGAAAGGATCCGCAGTTACAAGACCGATCCTTATAAGGGAGTTGAGAAATGATCGTCATCACATCAGATGAAATTTCGGGCAAGCGGGTCGTAAAAACACTCGGCCTGGTCAGGGGAAGTACCATCCGCGCCCGCCATCTCGGCAGGGATATACTGGCCATGCTCAGGATGATGGTCGGAGGTGAGGTCCACGAGTATACGAAAATGCTGGCCGAAGCGCGTGAGCAGGCTATTGATCGGATGCTCGAAGAGGCACATACGCTTGGTGCTAACGCGGTGGTGGCGGTTCGGTTCATGACGAGTATGGTTGCATCTGGTGCCGCAGAGATTCTCTGCTACGGCACCGCGGTGGTTGTCGAGGAGGAATAATCAGGAGGAAGTTAAGAAATCTTCGCTCTCGCGGGCGAGGAACGGTCCTGCTTCCCTTTCCAGCAGGTACTTCCCCAGCTCCAGCGGCTGGGCGAGGAAGGACCGCGCGGTCAAAACACCCGTCTCTCTGTCCAAAATAGCAATCATCCCCGGATATTCCGCCCAGTGTTCAAAAGGATCTATCCCAAAGGGAGGACGCACCCTCTGGGCCAGCGTCCGGATCAGATCCTCCACCTGGCGGCGCTCAGGCGGCCTCAGCCGGCGCCTTGCCTCCGGTGGCAGCCGGAGGTTCCACTTCGGCCCGTCGGGTCCGGGCGGCAGCGTTTCGTCTTCAAGCAGGTCGGCGATTCCCTCGGTGAGCTCCGACTGCGACAGCGGGTCCATCATTTCGAAAAATGGGCTGTGATCCAGATTCAACTCTACTGCGGCGGAATCGGACACCATATAGCGGATTTCACCACCATCGGCGGCCATAGGGAAGGAACCGGCGCGGACTTCCTGGTTCTCAAGGGGAAGGAGAGCCTCGAGTGCGGCTCGCAGCAGAAGATCCCCCCTCGCCTTCATCAGTCGGGCCATCATCTCCCCGGTTGCGCGGTTCTCGAAGTCGGCTGGGAAATGGGGAGCAAGGATCCGGTACGCCGCGTCGAAGTTGCTGCCGTCGGGCAGAACCGGGATGACCAGCGGCCGATGAGTTGGGAACGACAGCCGATCCAATTTCACGAACCTGCCGATCACGATGTCTGTCGGTTCGGTGTCGCCGGGCAGAAAAATCCTCGGGACACTAATCGTAACATCAAGTGCGGGGGGGAGTCTTAGATTGACCGATCCCGGCTCATCGGACGGCGGCAGGTAATCGATTTCGAAAAAACCCTCGAAAGATCGAAGAAATGCCTGGAGGGTCTGCCGGCTTCCCGGGATCCGCTCACCGCTGTACATGCGCTCGCGGAGCAGATCTGGTATTGATGGCAGGTCGTCCAGTGTAAATCCGTCCAGCAGGACTCCTTCCATCCACAGGTATGAGGCCCATTCGTCCCACTCCTCGTATTCCTGGGCCATGTGACCCTGCTCCTCCTCGCGGTATTGCTCTTCCCACAGCAGGTCGCTGTATGCCTGAAAGACTCTGGTATAGGTCTCGTTTTCCCTCCACTGTTCCAGATAACCAGCTGTCCGGTTCAACTTCACCAGTGTCGGGCCGCAGCAGTTCCGGTAGAGGCGTCCGCTACCACAGATGCACTTCACCTTGAGAGGGATATCGGGAAGGGGTATGTATGGACCTCTTGCAATCATGGAAATCCTAAATTGTCGGATACCAGGAAATATGCAAGTGGTTGTTTGACTTTCGTAATCAGCCCGACCGGGATCCTTACGGGCCCCTCCCTGTAGCGGTCAAGAAATAGATGTTTCGGTTTGGCCAGACCGTCCCACGTAAGTGCGTATACGTCGAGCATTCCCTTGTCGAGAGGAGCACCAAAAAGGTCGAAGGGGCAGCAAGTCCCGATCCTCTCGTAAAATATAATTTCACCGTTAGGACCCCAAAGAGAATTTAGAAAGCGTTGCTGCCGCTCAAGGGAACCCCGACCGGTGACCTCGGAGTCGTATCCTCCAAGACCTATCGGCTTCTTTGAGGTCCAGCCATAGACTTCTTCCCTGCTCGTTTCTGTCAGTATCCGTACGGGACCCCTCCCACTCTCTCCAAAAGGCCAGCCGCGACCGCTTTCAGATGCTTCCACCAGAAGGTGAGGGAAGCTGCCTGGTGTGGATGCCGTGGCACAGCTGCAGAGGAGGAGGAGGATTGGAAACAGCCGGAAGCTGCACCGCAACGGTCCATCCCCGGTTCGACTGAAACGGTCCATATATGAAGAGTGGAAAAGAAAAATCCCCATGTCCAGCCTCTATGATTTTCTGTTGATTTTAATACATAATATTTATCTTATGCTGCTTTCTGTTCCGGAGCGTCGGAATGGCGTGCTATGCTGGGACAGTTGCCAGTAACTTTCTCCTTACACCGAGGAGTCTGATCCATGAATCAACCGGCCTACTCCGACTCGCCTCACGAAGCTTCCATGGATACCGCCCCGTCGGAAGGGGGGGGAATGCCCATAGGTTCAGCGCTGCGTATTCTAATGGGGGTCGGTTTCCTCGCCGTCGGATTGGTTCAGGGCGTAGGAGCGTTCACAGGTGAAGTTGAGGGCGGTATCGTTTTCATAATCGATGGTCTGGGGTTTTTCCTGCTTGCGGGAACCGGCGTCACCATGTTGATGGATCGCTTTTACTCTCTCTACCTGCTTCTGATTTGGGCGGTTTTCGGTATAGTGGGATCTTTCCTTGGTGAGGGGGATCTTGCACTGCCTGCACTCTTCGCGCGGATCATGGTAGGCCTGGTAGCGCTGGCGGCGATAGGGCAGCGGCAAACGCGCTCACCAAGCTAATTCCTATGGTTTTAGATCGACAATTATCTGGATTCGTTGTAAGTAAAGGACAGGTGCCGGGCGAACAAAAAGAGGCATAGCCGGTCAGTATTCCGGCTCGCTCGAAACGGATCGGGCTCGCCGCATTCGTTATCCGATCTGCGGCGACCGTTAGAGCAAGCCTCAATTCATCCGGCACCACTTTATTCCCGATAACGGGCCCCTGCCTGAGGCGATGGGGGCCTTTCTATTCCTAGTGCAACTCAGGGTCACTGCTCCTTCAATTTATTCAATAGTTTTATGAACTTGTGGGAGAGTGAGAACTGACTAAGAAATCGGCACTGCTACCCAGAGAGACGAGTTCATCGAGCCTGAATCCCCGCTCAGGTAGAAGAAGTGGGGTCTATCCAGTACATCTATCACTACCCTGAAGACCTTCATCCGGTTGGTTGCACCAACTCTGGCCAAATCCTTGACGACGTCTACCAATTCCCAGGTATGATCAGTCCCCGCCTCGCGTGTGGCCATGTTGACCGTAAAACGGGCAGCTCCCTGCCAGGCAGCAAAGGCGATATACGGCTTGCCTTCGGAGGTGAGACAGATATCGAAATTACCTACATAAAGATCTTCAAAAATCGGGAGAGTCTCCGATACCCAGAAGAGTCCTACTTCGTCTGAGTCCAGCAGCTGCCACACCAGAAGGTTGTCCTGGTACCCGACGGAACCGGCTACAAAGGGGAAACCGCCACTGGATACTGCGAGTGCGAGGTTTACGCCGGAATTGGTGATCTCCATTGATATCGTGGTGTCGGCATCGGCTCGTCTGTACTGCCCGTAATTCTCACTCGTCCGGTGAAAGACAAGATGTTCCCGACCCAGGGCATCGATGGTGAAATCATCGACAGTGGAATAGACACCTGTCTGGGGGACCTGACTCAGGGTCCAGCCAGTATCGGCAAGCGCAGCTCTCACCAGGCCCACACTGCCTGCACGGAGGATTGTAACCGGCCTTCCCTGGCTGTCAGAAGCCAGTGCGCCATAGCTTGTGGAGTCCCAGGCGACATTATTGAACTTCGGGATGACGAGGGATGAATCGCCGGCGCCACCGACACGGTACAGTTTCATGCCGACCTCGGAATTTGAGGCTAGGATCCACCACGCCCCTCCAGGGCCTGGTGCAAGGCTGATCGAAGACGGATGCAGCCCCTCTCCCGATAGGGTGGCGATCGTGCTCCATGCTCCGGCGCTGCTTTCCAGAAGTATGAGTTCCCGGTAGTCGGTCGCGGCCGCAACGGCAATGTGTCCATCGGGCGCCGACGCCGCTGCAACTTGCCAGATCGTTGCTGATTCGAGGACCGGACTGAAAGTGAAGCGGTTCTCGTTGCGGGTCTCGGAAGGGGACGGGTCGAAAGGCTTGCGCGTACAGGCCGTAACCAGGGCCAGCAGCAGAAATACAGGTACCAGCCAGCAGGATATCTGAGTGCGACATGGTTTGTTTAGGTGAGGCATGGAAACTCCCCGGCTAACAATTGCATAACCTGCTTCACGTCCGGAACAGGATCGGGTCACGGTGTATTTAAAAAACGGTCAGAAGGGTCCTGCCGTCCACACCTTTTCACCCCTGCGGAATCGTCAAAATACTATCCACCGTCAAAACTGGAATATTTAGGTGGAACTTGCAAGCCTGCAGGTGGAAATTTAACATGCTTATCTGTCGGCAGGTGCACAGAGCGCAATTGAAGGGGTATCTGTGATAGCTGAACCCGATCCAGCACCCGTGACCTTCGAAGATAGTACCGGTGTGACCGGCGCACTTGAGGCGCTGGAGCCTGTAGTCCGCCGGTTGCTGTCCGCACTGAGGGGGGCCTCGGCCGCTTCGGAGGCTCTTCTCATGTTTGGCGATCCCGGAGACGATAATAAGATACGCCTCCTGCTGGATGCCGCCGTGATAGATGGGGACGCCTTACCCGTATCCGATCTTGTGTCTATTCCGCTGGGCGGGCTCAAAGACGATTTCCCCGAGGATAATTCGACCGTAGTCTCCCTTGAGGAGAGGTATGCCGATCTCTGGATCGGTTTCGGGCTTGAGAGACCGGTAGATGCCCTCTGGGTCCCTCTTCAGTTCGAGGACCGTTTCTTCGGAGGGATACTGCTTGCAGGCGGCAGTGTGACCGATCCTCTCTCCCCAACCGCTGCCATTGAAGTGAAAACCGCTTCGGACCATCTGGCCAGCCTTCTGAGCCAGGTAGTCCGGTTAGAACGGGAGAATGAAAAGCTGGTTCAGCTGATACGCATGCTCCAGCTGACCCGTACCCTTATGCGTGAAGCTGAAGCCGGACACCTGCTCAATATGGTCCTGAACACCCTCTCGCGGATCGTAGGCAACAACCGCCTTGCGCTTTTCCCGACGACCGTGCTCGGCGAGCACCGGACATATGTTAGGCATGTGGACTCCAAAGAGGTGGCGATCCTCCACGATCTGGTGCTCAAGCATCTCGATCCGCGCTCTGATCTGAAGGTTCAGGGGCGGCAGGCGTGCAGCGATATCGCCGAAGTATATCCAGATCAGGAGTTATCGACTTTTTCCAGGGTGACACCGTGGGTGCTGCGCGACGCCGGGCGCACATATCTCGGAATGCTCTACCTCTTCGACAACGATCCCGCTCAGGAGGATACGCTGAGCCACGCCGTTATCCGTACTATTGTGGTGGAGCTGGAACACACGCTGCGCCGCTATCTGCTGGAGGATGCCACCGCCCACGCCATCAGCGAGCTTCCATACCGTATCTGGTCTCGGGAGTACTGGCTTCGCCGCTTCGAAGAGGAGATTAACCTCACCGGGCGAAGAGGAACCCGCGTGACCTGCGGCATCCTTGAGGTCGTCAACTACGATGATCTCCTGGAGGGGATGGACAACCTGTTACTGAAGGAGAGCATTCTCACTTTCATACAGGTGATCAAGGCGAGTGTGCGTGAAACTGATCTCATCTGCCGGCTGGACCGCAACCATTTTGGTGTCCTTTTTCTGGATGCGGCAAAGACGAAAGTGCTGCCTGCCCTGGAGCGGGTCGCAAACCAGATCCAGCGCATGGTAGGGGGCACGGCGTTGGCCCCACGCATCAATTTTGTTGCCGGACTGGCAGAATACCCGTGGGATGGTGAGGGGGTACCCACGCTGCTTCGCAAGACATGGACCGCTACAGCCATGGCGCGCTCCAAGGGTAACTATGCACTGGAGCCGTACGATCACGAATCGGCCCGGTCATTTCTCAAACGGCATGAGGAAATCAGGGAAGAGGTATCTGTCTATCTCGAACTGCTGGGGGATCTGGAACTCTCCGGCACGACGATTACCCCTTCTCCATCTCCGCCCGAGGAACGCTAATTCTGCGTTGCCTGCACTGCTCGGTTCCTTAACTTGGATATAATTGGTCGGATATTATCAGGAGGTGCTGGAAATGGATTTATCAGAGAAGACCGATCCAGTGGCCGGTGCTGCCGGGGAAACTCCTGCCTCCCGGAGCATTCTGGATCCGTATGCCCTTCGAAAGGATTTTCCCATCCTGTCGCGCACCAGCAACGGAAAGCCCCTCGTCTATCTGGATAACGCTGCGACCAGCCAGAAACCTGACGTGGTGCTGAGCGCCCTCGACAGTTACTACAGAACTTACAATTCCAACGTTCACCGGGCCCTGCATATCCTCAGCCAGGAGGCCACCGGTGCATACGAGGCGGCCCGCACAATCCTCGGCCGGTTTATCGGGGCCCCCGATCCGGCCACCTGCATTTTCACCAAGAACGCCACGGAGGGCCTCAACCTGGTCGCCAATTCCTGGGGCCGGGCCAATCTAGCCGCCGGAGACGAGATCCTGATCACGGAGATGGAACACCACTCGAACATCGTGCCGTGGCAGATGGTAGCAGAGGCGACAGGAGCCAAAGTCCGCTATGTACCGATCACCGATGAGGGCAGGCTCGATATGGAGGCCCTCGATAAGCTCCTGACCCCCCGTACCCGGGTTGTAGGCGTGATCCATGTCAGCAACGTGCTGGGCACAATCAATCCAGTCGCTGAAATTGCACGCAAAGCCCATGAAGCCGGTGCGATCGTCGTGCTGGACGGCGCGCAGAGCGTTCCCCACCTGCCTGTGAATGTGGTGGAGTTAGATGTCGATTTCCTGGCATTCAGCTCTCATAAAATGTACGGCCCGACAGGGGTGGGGGTGCTGTGGGGCCGCAGAGAGCTTCTGGAGGAGATGCAGCCCTTCCTTGGCGGTGGCGAGATGATTGAGTTCGTCGCAAAAGAGGGAACCACGTACAACAAGATCCCTTACAAGTTCGAGGCAGGTACTCCCAGCATCGCTGAAGTGATCGGAATGGGGGCGGCGGCCCAATACCTTCAGGGGGTGGGTCTTTCCAGCATCCACGAATATGAGAGTTCTCTGATCCGGTATGCTCTGGAGCGGCTTGAAAGCCTGGAGGGGATCCAGATCTTCGGACCGCGCGATGAAAGGGCGGCCCTTGTGTCGTTCAGCCTGGACGGCATCCACCCGCATGATGTTTCGACCATGCTCGACCAGGACTTCGTCGCGGTGCGGGCCGGCCACCACTGCACCCAGATACTGCACGCAGTCTTGAAGAGGCCGGCGACAACCCGGGCCTCCTTCGCCTTCTATAATACGCGTGAGGAAGTCGATGTGCTGGTGGAGAGCCTTCGGAAGGCAGTTGAGTTCTTTTCCGGACGGTAACTACTCGGTAGAAACCGTTTCCCCGCTCTCCCCCAGGGCAGTCATAAGAGCATGCCAGCTCAGAGTGGCGCACTTCACACGGATGGGGAATTCGCGCACTCCGGCCATCACTGCGAGTTTACCCATCTCGGGGGCGACTTCAGCTTTCTGACTCGGGTCCCCGGTCACCATCTCGTGAAAACTTTCGAAGAGGGATCGCACCTCTTCAAGAGTCTTTCCCTTCAGGATTTCGGACATCAACGAAGCTGAGGAAGTGGAGATAGCGCAGCCCGACCCCTCGAACGAGATGTCCCTGACCACGTCCCCTTCCATTTCTATGTATATGGTGATGTCGTCTCCGCAGAGAGGATTATGTCCCCTCGCCTTGTGGCTGGCGTTTTCCAGCCTGCCGTAGTTGCGGGGGCTCCGGCTGTGGTCGAGGATGACTTCCTGATACAGTTCTCGGAGATCAGACATAGAGCACTAAACCGCCTGCCGCACGATGTCACTATGGGGGAGCCGGTTAAGGAGCAACTCCTTCAGATCTTTCCTCACCGGTTTGAATTCAACCCGCTCTATGCACTCGCTGGCGAATGCGTATATGAGCAGACTGCGTGCGGCCTCCTCGCCAATCCCCCGCGAACGGAGATAGAAGAGCGCATCCTCGTCGAGCTGGCCGGTTGTGGAACCGTGGGTACATTTTACGTCGTCGGCGAATATTTCCAGCTGGGGGTTCGAGTTGACCATTGCCTTCTCAGACAGCAGCAGGTTGCGGTTCGTCTGTTCCGCATCGGTCTGCTGTGCGTCGGGATGGACGTGGATCCTTCCGTTGAAGACCGCTCTCGACTGCTCTTCCAGGATACCTTTGTACAATTCGCGGCTTGTGCAGCCCGGCCTGGCGTGTTCCACGGTCAGATGGTTGTCAACGAACTGATGTCCCTTCACCAGGTAGAGCCCGTTCATGGTGCACTCGGCTCCTTCTCCGTTCAGAACGGCGCCCAGGTCGTTTCGCACAAGGCTGCCGCCGAAGGATATCGACTGGCTTGTGACGGTGCTCTCACCGGCCAGGTAGAGCTGCTGGGTCGCGATATGGTAAGCGTCAAGGCTCTCGTGCTGCAGCCTGTAGTGCTGGATTGTGGAGCCTTCCCCGGCGACGATCTCGGTGACGGCACAGGTGAGGTATTCACCCCGGTTGGTACCCGCATAGCTCTCGATGATCGTTACCTCACTGCCTTCCTCCGCGATAATCAGGTTACGGGGATATGAGACCGTCGGCTCACCAGTTCCCGTCGAGATGTAAAGAAGGTGGATAGGTTCACGGATCACGCTGTTGCGGGGGATAAAGATGAAAGCCCCTTCTTTGAGGAAGGCGGTATTCAGCGCTACGAAGGCGTTCTCCTCAAATGAAGCATACCTGCCCAGGTGGGCCTGGACCTTCTCAGGGTGGGTTCTGAGGGCATCGGCCAGATTGCCCATGACCGCGCCCTGGGGCAGATCACACAGTGAGGAGAATGTCGGGCAGTAGTGGCCGTTAATAAAGACCATCTCGGCACACACCACATAGGAGAATGGAACCATCTGCATGGGACTGATCTCGCTCTCACCGCTTCCCATCCTCCTGAATGCGGTGCGGGCGATAGGGGCGATGTCGGTGAACCGCCACTGCTCCTGGGAGGTCTTCGGGAAACCGATGTCCTCGAACCGGCCGATGGCGCTGTGACGCAGCTGGGCCAGCGCCGAGGGCTCACTGGGGGGGAGCTGGGACGAGAAGCGGGTGTAATCCTCCAACCAGCTGCCCATCTCTGCCACGCTTATAAAGTCGTGGAGTGCCATGGGCGGTGACCTCAGGCCTGCCCTTCCTCGCCGCCGTCCGGGGGCTGCTTCTTGAGCCAGGTGTATCCCTTCTCCTCCAGCTTTTCAGCCAGCTCCTTGCCGCCAGACTGCACGATCTGGCCGTCTACCAGCACATGAACAAAGTCGGGAACGATGTAGTTGAGCAGGCGCTGGTAGTGTGTGATTACCAGGAACGCACGCTCCTGGTTCCGCATCGAGTTGACGCCGTCGGCCACGATTTTGAGCGCATCGATGTCCAGCCCGGAGTCGGTCTCGTCGAGTATTGCCAGCTTTGGTTCGAGTACGGCCATGTGGAAGATCTCGTTCCGCTTCTTCTCACCCCCCGAGAAGCCTTCGTTGACCGGCCTCTTGAGCATTTCCTCGTCCATTCTTACCAGTTTCATCTTTTCTCTGGCGAGTTCCAGGAAGTCGAAGGCGTCTACCACCTGTTGGCCGCGGTGCTTGCGGATGGCGTTGAGGGCGGCTTTGAGGAAATAGGCATTTGTGATGCCCGGGATCTCGACTGGATACTGGAAGGCCAAGAAGATACCCTCGCGTGCCCGCTCTTCCGGATCCAGGTCGAACAGGTTCTTCCCGTTGTAGAGGACCTCGCCCTCGGTGACTATATAGCTGTCGCGTCCGGCGAGCACCTGACTGAACGTGCTCTTCCCCGAGGCATTGGGACCCATTATGGCATGGACCTCTCCGGGTTTGATGGTGAGGTTCAGGCCTTTAAGGATCTTCTTGCCTTCGATTCGGGCGTGCAGGTTCTTGACTTCCAGCATGGCCTGTCTTCTCTTTCCTAACCCACGCTGCCTTCCAGAGTAATCTGGAGCAGGCTGGATGCCTCCACCGCGAACTCCATGGGCAGGTGGTCGAATACTTCCTTGCAGAAACCGTTCACGATCATAGAGAGGGCGTCATCGGCGCCGATGCCGCGTGCGGTGCAGTAAAAAAGTTGATCCTCACCCACCTTGGAGATCGAGGCCTCGTGCTCGGTCCGGGCGGTAGGATTGCGCACATCAATGTATGGAAAAGTATGCGCCCCGCATTTATCCCCGATCAGCATGGAATCACACTGTGAGAAATTGCGGGCGTTATCTGCTCCCTTCCCGATTCTGACCAGGCCGCGGTAGGTGTTTTGTCCGTGGCCGGCGGATATCCCCTTCGAGATGATCGTACTCTTCGTGTTCCGGCCGATATGTATCATCTTTGTGCCCGTATCTGCCTGCTGGTACATGCTCGAGACGGCGACAGAGTAGAACTCACTTATCGAGTTGTCCCCTTTAAGGATGCAGGAAGGGTACTTCCATGTTATCGCCGATCCCGTTTCCACCTGGCTCCACGAGATCTTCGAGTTCTCCCCGTCACATATACCGCGCTTGGTCACGAAGTTGAATATCCCCCCCTTTCCCTTCTTGTCGCCGGGATACCAGTTCTGCACTGTTGAATACTTGATTTCGGCATCTTTATGTGTGAAGAGCTCTACGACAGCGGCGTGGAGCTGGTTCTCGTCGCGCATGGGTGCTGTGCAGCCCTCCAGGTAGCTCACATAGCTGCCCTCGTCGGCGACGATCAGGGTCCGCTCGAACTGGCCCGTATTGGCCGCATTGATCCGGAAATAGGTGGAGAGCTCCATTGGGCACTGGATGCCTCTGGGGACGTAGACGAATGAGCCGTCGCTGAAGACGGCCGAATTCAGGGCCGCGAAATAGTTATCGGTGTAGGGGACGACCGATCCGAGGTAACGGCGGACCAGGTCGGGGTGCTCTCTGACCGCCTCGGAGAAGGAGCAGAAGATGATCCCCTCTTCGGCCAGCTTCTCCTTGAAGGTCGTAGCTACTGAAACGCTGTCGAACACGGCATCAACTGCGATGCCGGCCAGCTTCTTCTGCTCCTGAAGGGGAATTCCCAGCCGGTCGTAGGTTTTCAGGATCTCGGGATCGATATCTTCCAGGCTCCCGGCAGTACCGTCGACGACAGATGCGGGGGCGGAGTAGTAGCTTATCGCCTGGTAGTCGATCGGCGGGTGTGAGATATTTGCCCAGCCTGGCTCAGTCATGGTAAGCCAGTGGCGGTATGCCTTCAAACGCCATTCCAGAAGCCAGTCGGGCTCCTTCTTCTTGGCTGAGATAAACCGGATGACATCCTCGTCGAGTCCGGGTGGAAGGGTCTCCTGGTCGATCTCGGTTACGAAGCCGTCCTTGTATCTCTGCTCTTCGAGCTGCCTGATAGTTTCAGCAGTGATTCCGGACGCATTAGATTCCGAATCACGCTTTTTTCCTGCAGGCATACTTGCTTCCGGCATACCAGTTCCTTCGCCGAGAATGGGTTGGCCGGTACGAACTCTCTTTTGGGTTCTCAGGACGAGACCGGAGGGCTACATTAAAACCGGACCATTTTTGTCGCGTTTATACGCACTGTATGATAAGAGGAGTCGACTCCTTGTCAACCACCGTTCTTTCAAGTGTTGGAACTGCATTTGCACCAGAGAGAGAGAGAGAGAGAGAGAGGTTATAGGGATGTCACATCGCACGATCGCGTTGATGGCGGTACTGCCGATGTTACTTGCCGCTTCACCGCCGGCCGAGGCTCAGGTCGAAGGGATGGGTGCACTGAAAGGAAGGGTCTACTTCGACCTGCAGAAAGGTATGAGCGATTCAAACGAGGATGTACTGACATACAGATTCCGTCGGCTCTACTTCGGATATGACATGCAGATATCGGAGGAGGTGAAGGGCAGGTTCCTGGTCGATGCCGGTCAGGATCCAGGTGGCGGCCACTCGGTGTTTCTGAAGCATGCGTACGCCGAATGGCAGGCTGCCAACGGTTTCACACTGAGGGTGGGACAGCAAGGGACGATAATGTACAGCGAAATTGAGGGCATCTGGGGCTATCGGTCGATCGCAAAGACATTCCAGGACAACTTCGGCATCCGTTCTTCCTCTGATCTTGGTATTTCAGGAGCTTTTTCCGTCAGTGATCTGGTAGGTGTGAAGGCTATGATGAGTAATGGCAACGGTTTTAATAGGAAGGACGACAATGCCTACGGGAAGGCGTATGAGTTCAAGGGTCTGATCACTCCGTTCGAAGGTCTGCTGGTAAGCGCCTTCTTCGGAATGAACGGTTTCGACCCCGATGGTGATCCAGATACTGATGATATGGAAAATGCCGTCACAATGGACCTCTCGGTTGGCTATCAGGGAGAGGGGTATGCGGCCGGGGGCTCATTGACGACCCAGTCCAATCACGGGTTCAGCTCCGGCTCTGACGGATTGGGTTTCTGTGCTTTCGGTAAATACTCAATCACTGATTCGCCTTTCGGTCTGCTGGCGCGATACGACAGCTGGGATCCAGACACCGGTGTTGACGACAACACCGAGACTTTGATGATTCTGGGGCTCGACTATTCGGCGGCTGAAGGTCTCCACATCATCCCCAATATCCAGCACGTGAAGCAGGCCGGCAGGGATGCCGTCAATACGTTCCTTCTTACCTTCTATTGGGAATGGTAACTTAATGCACCGTTCCGCAATTACGCTGGTATTCGATCGCCGATGCATTCCGGCCTGCCGCGTTACTCGTCGTCGCTAACTGATCAACGCCAAACGAACAGCATAGGAGTTGGAGCCATGAAGATGCAGTCAGCAATCAGAACCGCGTCAGCAGCAATTTTTATTACCGCCCTGCTTTCCGGACCCGTATCTGCGCAGGGCTCGCTGGAAAATCTCCTCGACCTGGGACGGCTTCCATATCTGAAGAAAAGCACCTTCAGGCAGATCGCTTCCACCGACATGACCGGGGGGAACGCCGACAGGCTGGTCATAGCTGCGGGTGAGACGGCCGTGCTGGCAGATATTCCAGGTCCCGGGGTTATAACGCGGATCTGGATCACCATCTCCAGCAGCGATCCCCACTACCTGCGGCGGATAGTGTTGAGGATGTACTGGGATGATGAGCAGAGCCCAAGTGTTGAAGTCCCGGTGGGTGACTTCTTCGGTACCGGCTTCGACAAGGTTCACTACGTCTCGTACTTCCTGGGGGTCTCCAGCGGCGGGTTCTACTCCTACTGGCCCATGCCGTTCCGCAGGCGTGCCCGGCTGGAGGCGGTGAATGAGACCGGCAGAGAGGTCGGCGCTTTCTACTACCAGATCGATTACCAGCAGATGCATGAGCCGCTCGATGAGGATGTCGCCTATTTCCACGCCCAGTGGCGGCGCGAGGTGCGCACCGATCCTGAGAAGAACTATACAATCCTCGAGGCGGAGGGTCGTGGGCACCTGGTCGGGGTGAACATGAGCATGCAGGGTTACAACGGTCAGCTGTGGTTCCTGGAAGGGGACGAGATGGTATATGTGGACGGCGAAACGGAACCGTGCATGTACGGCACCGGCACCGAGGATTATTTCACGAGCGGCTGGTATTTCAACGAGGGTACCTTCGCAGGACCTTTCCACGGCCTGATCATCAAGGATGAAGAGCAGGCGCGCATAGCTGCATACCGCTATCACCTGGGTGATACCATCCCTTTTACGCGCTCGCTCCGGTTCACCATTGAGCACGGGCACGCCAACAGCCAGCTGGGGGATTACAGCAGCACCGCTTACTGGTACCAGATGGAACCACATGCACGGTTTCCGGAGATGCTGCCGGCAAATGCACGTCTTCCGTTACGGGTGCTGGTGCCTGCCGGAGCTTTGGAGGGAGAGGATCTGAGGGTTCTGCGGCCGCGGGACAGCGGCGCTCTTGTGGTGGAGGATATGAGACCGTACGGGCCCGACTGGAGCGGGGGGTCGCATGCGGGTGTGGACCTAGATACAGCGGGTCCTGTCTGCTGGGAACTTCCCATCGATACCACCGACCTCTATACGGTGGCGCTCTATCTCACCAGGGGGCCGCGGTACGGTACGGTTCGTTTCCTGGTCAACGGTGAACTGCTCGGCGATCCCGTCGACTGCAATGCGGTCGAGATAAGCCCGTCGGGCCGGATAGAGTTGGGTTCGGCGAAGCTGGTCCCGGGCGGAGCCACTCTTCAAGTGGAAGCGGTGGGTCCCAAGCCGGTCACCGGAGGGCGCCTCTTCGGCCTGGATGCCGTCAGCCTGGAACCGGTCATGAATTTTATTACCGAGTGGCAGGCGATCGGACCGTTCGACAACCCGAAAGGTGAAGAGTTCACGGTAGGTCTCGACATACCATATCCGCCGGAAGAGGAAGTGGATCTCGATGGTTCATATACCGGAATGAACGGTCAGAGGGTGGAGTGGAAACTGCTTGCGGCTGATCCCAGCGGCTACGTTAACCTGGATCCTCAATTTACGCCGAACGAGCAGTCGCTGGCTTATGCGGCGGTCTGGGTATGGAGTCCGGATCCCCGGCGGGTCGACTGCTTCCTCGGCACCGACGACTGGGTCGGGCTCTGGCTGAATGGGCAACGGGTCCATGCAAACGCGGTGCACAGGGGTGCTCAGCCCGATCAGGATCACGTGATGCTTTCTCTCAACAGCGGAAGGAACCTCCTGCTTATAAAGGTCGGCGACGATTACGGCGCCTGGGGATTCTACCTTCGCATCTCGGATCCGGATGAGGTCCTGCAGATTTCACCACGGCCTTACGTTCCCCACCAGTTGAAAGGATCTCTGGAGGAGTGCACCATCGGAATTGCTACCGGGGAAGCGACTTCTGACGGGAGGCCGATGATCTGGAAGACGAGGGACTGGTCGGGGGCACCGAATAACGAAGTCATCTACAACACAGAGGGCGACCTCGATTTTGTGTGTGTGAGCAGCGCGGGCAGCCCGACTCCGTGGATGGGATTGAACGAGCGCGGGTTCGCCATCCTCAACTCGCAGTCATCCGACCTGGGCAGGGGCAGCCATGATGAACGGGGCGATAGGGGGCCGGGAAACGGCCGCATCATGCTTATGGCACTCATGTCGTGTTCCACGGTTGCGGAGTTTGAGCAGCTGCTGGACCGAACGAACGAAACTGGCCGTACTACCCAGGCCAATCTGGCTGTGATGGACACCACCGGTGCGGTCGCCATCTTTGAAACCGCAGACAGCACATACTGGAAATTCGACGCGCACGACCCGGCCATGGCCCCCGACGGCTATATCCTCCGTACCAACTTCGCGGTAAACGGCGGCGGCCGCGGAGGCATCGAGCGCTATCACAGGACCGTGGAGCTGTTTGAAGAGTTCCAGGCGGAGAACAACCTGAACCATAGAAGCATTCTGCGCACACAGATGCGTGATTTCTCCAACGAGGATAGCGAACCGGTGTCGGTGCCCTATCCGGACAGATGGAGCCAGGATGTGCCGACCGGGTATATCTACACGGGGGTGAGCATATGCCGTTCATCCTCGGTCTCGGCAGCCGTATTCCAGGGAGTGCGTCCCGGAGAGCCGGCCAGGTTAAGCACCATGTGGGCGATGCTCGGCCAGCCCGCTACCTCAATCACCATCCCCTACTGGGCCGTTTGTACAACACCTCCGGAATCCGACGGTCCGCAGACCGCTCCTCTGTGTGATATCTCAAATCAGATCAGATCACTGCTGTTCGACTCGGAGGACAACTCGCGCTTCCTCGACTCGTATAAATTGAGAGATTCGAAAGGGCGCGGTCTCTGGACGGTGACTTTCGCAGCTGAGGATTCCATTCTATCCGCGGCAGAGGCCCTGCTCGAGCAGTGGCGAGTGAATGCACCAACTACGGATGAAATGCTGGAAGCCGAGTCGGCCTTTGCCGGTTACGCGTTCTCGATCCTGAAAGTGGGTTACAGGGAGCTGGTAACCTTCGTTCCCGAGAAGTAACCCTTCAGATCTGCACTTCGTAGACCTTCCGGATATCCTGGAGGCTGACATCCGGGTTGAATCTCCATGCGTGCATGTTCAGAGCCCGGAAATAGGGAAAGAAGCGGGCCCGGTATAGCGGTTTCATCGAATAATATCCCCTGGTCCATTCGGTCACTCCCACGCAGCCAGCCTCCCTCACCCAGGCAAGGAAGGCTTTGATAAAGGCGATTCTCTCCCGGCCCGAAAGATCCTGTAATGATACATGATTGATCCATGCCCACCGCTCAATCTTCTTTCCGTGATGCTCATGGTAAAGGAAGTTGATCAGTCCTCCGATCTCACCATCCTTCTCATAGACGATGGTCTTGGAAACGTCCGTGAAGTCCAGTTCCCATGCCAGCTCGTCTTTTTCCCAGACGAGGGCCAGTCCGGCTTCTTTACGGTGTCGATCCAGCAAAGTAAGGCAGGCGTCAATATCCTCGGGCCTGTATTCACGAATGGGTACTTCAGGACTGACTTTCTGGCCTCGGTGGACGCCCAGGAGCCTCACAGCCGTCCGCTCCCACCTCTTTAGATCTTCGCTAGCGAAAACGCGTGGAAGGTCGAGGATGCGAGCAATGACGTAGATCTTCTTCACCCAGTCCACAGGATGCCCGGTTTCGGCCAGCTTCTCTATCAGCTTGGTGGAGCGATGGCCGGTCTCCAGATAGAGGAGTGCGAAGTCGTAGTCGAGCTCACGGTTGAGATCCATTGCCGCCGCGATGATCGACTGTGCAATGCCCTGCCGCAGGAGTGCTTTCCTGGTTACCAGCAGACAGCTCAGGACGGCTCTGTAGGTTGCATCCCCGACCTGGATCTGCCTCGGCAGGTTGGCGAAGAAGGCAACGATCTCATCCCCGCGATACGCGGCGATAAGGTGCCTCTTGTCGGGTACACGGTCGAAGAGGAACTTCAGGAAAGCCTGGCGGTAGAGGTTCGGGAATGAGGATATTCCGTACTCGTCGCGCCACGAGGAAAGGGCCATTGCCTCGAGGCCCTCCAGGTCGCCACGGAAGGGTTCGATGGAAATATCGGAATGCATAATCCCTCCGTTATCTGAAAACTAGATGCCTAAACCGTTGCCTATTGTAGATTATAGCTATTCATTTTGCACGGAGATGCTGCGGCGGTCTGAAAAACGAACCATTCACCGGGATTGTCATGCCTAGCTGGGAAAAGATCTTCTCTGACACTGCTCCAGAAATGCTCGACGGCGCCCTCCACATGGGGGAGAAGATCGGGGGACCGGGATTCCAGTGGAAAGTATCGGGTTACTTCCTTAACTGGTCTCTTCCCTGGTATTGGGCCGCCCTGCAGAACGCTCTCGGCACCGATGCTGTCAGGACCCTGATGCCGGTTTTCATCGATGAGCTGCAGAAGGCGATCAAGACCAGGGCCGAGGTCGATCCGGAGTTCCCCATAGACGACTTTTCCGGCCTCGTTGATGATATCGGCGAGTCTTACCTGGAGGGGATCGCCGGTGGGAGCGACGCCGGTGCTGCAGCTGACTATCAGGCCGCTGATAGGGCTAAAGACGCCGATTCCATCGAGGACCAGATCGCCGAGGTTGCATATAACGTCGTCAGGGTGGCCTTCAGCGTGGGCAGGAATCAGTTCGGGGCCGAGGAGGCCGGCGAAGCCGTTACATGGATTTTTGCGATGGCGAGTTCTTCCTTTCTACGCGGGCTGGAGATCAGCTTGGGGGAAGAGAAAGCGGCCAGGCACCGCCCTGGATTCTTCAGCCGGTTGCGCCACGAGCTGAGAGAGCAGTACGAAGAAATACCGGGTTATTCCCTCTCACATTTCCTCAATATCGCCGGATCGATTGGTAAGAAATGGATGCAGCTGTCTACAGAGGGCGATCCGGACGACAAATCGGAAGAATAGCATTCGATCCCCGCATGCTCAGATCCATCCGGGCAGCGTCAATTCTCCTCCGGCAGCAAATGGCTGATAGCCGCAGCTGTCTCCTACTGCTTTTGCTGGTCTCTGCTTCTGTCCCGAGCCCGGCTCGGGCACAGCCATTGCACAAGGTGGAAGGAATGGTCGTGGATGCGGAAACGGGGACACCGCTTCCCTCGGCCAATATCCGCATCCTGGGAACCAGCCGTGGCACCATCTCCAACCGTGAAGGGTTCTATCTGCTTCAGATCGAGGAGGGGGAGAGGATTCTGGTGTTCAGCTACGTCGGTTACATTTCCGACACGCTGAGGGTGGAGTTGCATGCCGACCTTTCATATGATGCCCTTTTGCAGCCCACACTCATCCCCCTGCCGACACTGATCGTATCAGGCGGCGATCCGGCGCGTGCGATCATCCGGCGTGCCATAGAAGCTAAAGAGCGAATCAACAGGGGCCTCGAGAGCTACCGGTTTCAGGCTTTCACCCGACGCATCATTTCGCGGGAGGATTCTATAGCCGGGATCCTCGATAACTACTCCTTCGGATACTGGCGAAGGGGGGAAACCCTCAAGGAGCAGGTGCGGCAGTCCAGGATGACCGAGAACCTTCCCGACATGGGCGGGATGTCCGGTGTGCTGGTTATACAGGACTTTTCTCTGGATGACCTTGAACTGGCCGGTAACCGCTACGTCGGCCCTCTTCACCCCAATGCCTTCCGCTGGTACGACTACACTCTGGAGGAGGTGAAGCTGCAGGACGGACTGGAAATCTACCTGATAGCTATGGAACCCCGCAGCAGGATGGTGCCGTTGCTCAGAGGGACGGTTGAGATCGCTGATTCCACGTATGCCCTGGTCGGTGTGGACCTTGAACCGGCCGAGCCGATTATCATTCCCTTTGTGGAAGACCTGGAGATCGAGTGGAAGCAGCGGTTCAAAAAGCAGGAACGGGGTTACTGGCTTCCGACCGACATACGTACAAACGGCGGGATCACAGTCGGTATAGGTCCCATACGCATCCCCAGGATCGGTTTCAGCCAGACCTCGGTTATTTACGATTACGACATCAACATCGCCCTTCCCGATTCTGTGTTCGGGCGCCGGGCTCAGGTTGTGGAACTTGCAGAGGCATCGCGGGTGGACACCACCTTCTGGAAGCGCAACCAGGTATTACCGCTCACACATCAGGAGCAGCACGCATACGCCACGCTGGACAGTTCAAAAACCCTTGAATCGCTCTTTGCACCCGAGGGTTTCGAGATGACCATGGGGGACAATTCGTTGATCCTGAGCGGTTCCTTGGGAGGCAGGATGACGTCATGGCTGCTGCGAGGACTCGACTCAAGGTACAACAGGGTGGAGGGTGCGTACCTGGGCTGCCGGGTCGCCGTGGACTCGCTGGCAGGCCCGTTTGGTATAAGCGCGCGAGCCGGAAAGGGTCTGGCGGCTGACAGGTGGAGATGGGAAGCGGGGCTATCGCTATCGGTAGGACGCCGTCCCTCGATCCTCGATTCACCCGGGCCCGGAATGGGCAGTATCGGGGTGAGCGTATATGATCACGTGGCTGCCTCCGCCAGCGCCGGTTTCTATCCGACCTTTCTCAACTCTCTGACTGCGTGGCTGGCAAAGGATGACTACAACGACTACTATGCCAGCCGTGGATTGCGTGTAACTCTCGATATCATTCCTAGATCCCTCGTTCAACTGAACTTCTTCTTCGCCAGGGAAACCCACAACAGCCTGCAGGTGGCAACTGATTGGAGCCTTTTCCAGAGGGAGAAGGCATCACGCCCCAACCCGCCGGTATCAGTCGAAGGATCGCAGTGGAACAGATTCGGTGCCGCTTTCAGGCTTGGGCTGCCGGAGAGCATGGCGGGCCTTATAGCGGGCAGGGAGATTTCTATCAGCGCCGAAAGGGGGGAGGAGGCGAGTGCGGAGTCGAACCGTTCGTATACACGAGTAGAGGGGGTCGTTGCCTTTCCCATACCCACGTTCACGAGCCGGTTCCTTTTCTCGCCCCAGCTTGTGGTGCGCCTTGGAGGAGGATGGAGCTGGGGATCGCTGCCCCGCCAGCTGTGGGGAGCGCCCGAAAATGCCCTCGGAATCTACTCTCCTCCGGGTGCACTCAAGGGAGCAGAGCATCGGGAGCTGGCGGGAACCGGGTACGCCGTGCTCACAGCTGAACACAATTTCAGGAGCCTACCCTTCCTGCTTCTCGGTTTGCGGCGGCTGTCGGACCGCGGCCTCGAGCTGATCGTGCACGGTGCGGTCGCCCGGTCGTGGAGGGGGTCTGAGCGCGTTCCTGCCGGCAGACCTTATTCGGAGGTTGGATTCGGCATCGGACGCATCGCCGAGCTATTACGGCTCGACTTGACTCGAAGGCTGGTGGAACCTGTAGGGTGGTCCCTTACAATCTCACTGACTACCTTCATGTAGGCATACCGGAATGATTCTTCCAAAGGGGATAAAGGGAGTATATGGAGATGCCGTCGACCGGTAGGGGAGATGCCGGCAGCACGTGGGAAGGACTGCGGGCGCTGGGATCCGAGCTCGAACGGGAGATAGCGGGTGAGGTCCACTTCGACGAGTGGATGCGGATGCTCTACTCCACCGATGCCAGTATATACAGGATCATGCCCCTGGGGGTGGTGTTTCCAAAGACCGAAGACGACGTCGCGGCTACGGTGGCGTTGTGCACGCGTTACGGCTTCCCCATGCTACCCAGGGGAAGTGGAACCTCCCTGGCCGGTCAGACGGTAGGGGAGGCGGTGGTCATCGATTTCAGCCGGTACATGGACGGGGTCGTGCGATTCGAGCCGGAATCGGGGTCGATTTCGGTACAGCCGGGTATCTATCTCGGGAGTATGAACCTGGAGGTCGCCGGTTCCGGGCTGATGTTCGGTCCCGACCCGGCCAGCGCCGAGTGTGCCACAGTCGGTGGGGTAATCGGGAACAACGGCACCGGGGCCCACTCTGTCCTGTACGGGATGGCGGGCGATCACCTGCGAAGTGTCAGGGTGATCCTGGCCGACGGGACCCGGGCCGTCTTCGAAGAGGTTTCCTGGAGTGAGGCGCACAGGCGTGGAGGGTTACCGGTTCCCGGAACCCCGGGCAGCACGGCAGGCGGTCCACGGGCCGCCCCGCCTCCGGTAGATCTGCATTCTTCCATCTACCGCGAGATAATCCGGATAGCGCTGGACCACGCCGATGCGATCCAGGAGGCGTTCCCGAAGACCTGGCGCAGGGTCGGCGGGTACGCTCTGGATGCGTTCCAACCGGACAAACCCCTCAACCTCTCCAGACTGATCGCAGGCAGTGAAGGAACCCTCTGCACGATTGTAGAAGCCGAACTCGGGCTCGTGCCGATGCCTTCAGGAACCAGCCTGGCGGTCCTCTCCTTCGACAGCATGCTCAGCAGTCTGGCGACGGTGCCCGCACTGCTTGCCGAAGCGCCGTCGGCGGTGGAACTGATGGATTCCATGCTGATGGGTCTGTGCCGGCGCCACCCAGATTATTCGCGCCGGCTGACCTTTGTAGAGGGTGAGCCTGAGGCATTGCTCGTCGTGGAGGTATACGGTGAGAGCGAAGCAGAGCGGGCCGCACACCTGGAACGTTTGGAGCGGACAGCACGCGATGCCGCCGAAGGGCCATTCGGGGTGCTCTATCTCCATGACCAGGCAGAGCAGGCTAACGTTTGGGCAGTAAGGAAAGCAGGATTGGGGCTTCTGATGAGCAAGCGGGGTGACCATAAACCGATCCCCTTCGTCGAGGACACAGCGGTTCCTCCCGAAAGGCTCCGCGACTACATAGCAGATGTACTTCGGGTGCTGCACGACCACGAGACTCCTGCAGGGTTCTACGCCCATGCCTCGGCCGGCTGCCTTCACATCAGGCCTCTGATCAACCTGAAGGATCCCCCCGAAGTAGCGAAGATGGCCGCTATCTCGGAGGCAGTTTCAGAACTTGTACTCCAATACGGCGGTGCGATGGCTGGAGAGCACGGCGACGGCCTGGCACGAAGCGCGCTGAACCCCAGGATCTACGGAAATGAGGTCTACGGGCTGTTCGAGCGGGTGAAGGATACATTCGATCCCGAAGGTCTGATGAACCCCGGCAAGATCGTGCGCGCTCCCGCGATGACAGACTCCCTCAGATTCGGCCCTGATTACCGGACAGCGCCAGTCGCCACTTTTTTCGACTTCACCGCCGACGGAGGATTTGCAAGAGCGGTGGAGATGTGCAGCGGTTCGGGAGAATGCCGGAAGATAGGTACCGGGACGATGTGTCCATCCTTCATGGCCACGAAGGATGAGAAGAATTCCACCCGGGGTCGGGCGAATTCACTCCGCGCGGTCCTCTCCGGCGCCGTCTCCTCCAAGGGGATGGGGGATGAGCGTCTCCACGAGACTCTCGACCTGTGTCTGGAATGCAAGGCCTGCAAGACGGAATGTCCCAGCCAGGTTGACATGACCCGCCTGAAGACAGAGTTTCTCGCTCACTACTACAAGGTCCGGGGAACCCCCCTCCGTGTCCGCCTCTTCGGCAACATTGACAGGCTGAACCGCATCGGCTCCGTGACGGCACCCCTCAGCAACTGGCTTGCGGCCTCATATCCTGTTCGCTGGCTGCTGGACAGGGTTTTAGGTGTGGATATGCGTCATTCGATGCCCACCTTCCACCGCCGGACCCTGGAGAAGCAGTATGCCAGATCGGGCCGTGGCCCGAGGGCGTCCGATGTCCCGGAGCCGGCGCGGGGGACGGTCTGGCTGCTTCCTGATACATTTACCAACTACAACGACCCCGGGATAGGAATGGCCGCGGTGAGGCTGCTCCGGGCGGCCGGTTATCAGGTACGGCTTCTGCCCATGCCGGGCGGGAGCAGCGGACGCGCAATGCTCTCAAAGGGAATGATCAAACAGGCCAGGGAGGTGGCCAGGGCCAACCTGGAGGTGTGGGCGCCGCTGGTTGCTGTTGGAATCCCGATCCTCGGCCTTGAGCCTTCTGAACTTCTCACACTTCGGGACGAGTATCCCGTGCTGGTGCCTGGAAAGGCCGCTGATGCAGTTGCCGGTGCGGCCCTTATCCTGGAGGAGTGGCTGGCCGGAATGGAAGACGAGCTTGGGCCGGCCCTGCAGTTCAGGTCTCCCAGGGATTACGACGAAGCACACCTGCTGGTGCACGGGCACTGCCACCTCAAGGCATTGGTGGGAATGGAGCCCCTGCTGACCGTGCTTGGATGGCTCCCCCAGACGGAGGTGAAGGAGGTGGACTCAGGATGCTGCGGCATGGCGGGGTCGTTCGGGTTCGAGAAGGAACATTACGATCTTTCGATGGCTATCGGGGCGCAGCGTCTCTTCCCCGCGATCGAGGGATTGAACGGGCGCGGTACGGTAGTGGCTCCCGGCACTTCGTGCCGCCAGCAGATAAGGGATGCCACCGGGAGGGAGCCGCTGCATCCGGTGGAAGTATTGGCCGGAAGACTGATAAACTAGCAAGGAGAACGGTTTGAGGCGATTTACGGGATCCATGGTGATACTGCTGATTGCCGGGGCAATCTCGCTGGTGCCGTTGAAAGCTCAGCAGGATGAGCCGGCATCGGCTCTGCCCCAGGCTCCACAGCAGCTTCTCGAATATTCGGTTGCTACCCTTGCCCCACTGGATGTCACCGTGCCGCCGATCATTCTGGAGAATGGCGCGCTTCATGCAATGCTGGTCGATCTGGCGGCCGGTTCCCGCCGCGATGAAGTACAGAGACGGCTGGGAGTGAGTAGTGATGAACTTGAGGCCCTGTACCGGCTGATTGAAATGGAGGGGCTCGGCCGTCAGGTGGCGGGTGGTGGGTGGAAGCCCCTGGCGCTGGCGCTGGAGCAAGACGGTGTGGAGAAGCTCGCCGAGGTCGCATCGCTGCTTGCGATTGTGATGGCCGATACACTGCAGGCCCACTGGACGGCACTGGATTCCACAGTATCCGGGCTTGCTGTTGCGGGGCGCCTTCCACTCAACCAGACAGGCTTCATCCTGATCGGCGACTACCTTCTGGGTCTTCTCCAGGCGGAAGCTTTCTGGCAGGCAGGTCTTGCCCCATCAGGCCGCAGATATGCGTTTCGCGTGTACCGGATGAATCCCGCTTATGCGCCGGCGGGCCACGTTGTCAGCTATACCGGGTACCGGGGATGGCAGGTGGTCCGTTATTCCCCCACCGGTGAGATATTCGGTTTTGCTGCGCTCCTGAACCCGGAGTCGGCAATGAGCAGAGCCATGTTGGGTGAAACCGACACTGAAACTGCTGCCCGGATGACCGGAGAGCTGATAGATGCCTACCGTCTGTGGTATCTGATGGATACACTTCCTGACCCTCCTACCCGGCGTATCCTTCAACGCCTTGAGGCGGTCGACGTTGAGGGGCGCCTGCGCATTCCCATCATCACCCAGGATGATCTTGTCAAGATGCGTTCCATTGCGTGGTGGTTGGGGGAAGCCCTGTGGGAGCATCTGCGGGCACTCCTGCCCGAGATCGGGAAGGTTGCGGTAGAACTTGGGTACGGTGATCCGGAGATGCTGGGGGAGGTTGCACTGGCGACGTGGGAGATGGCGGTGCATGTGGCAGTATGGGACATGGTCGGCCGTGGACTGCTGCTGCCTCCAATCGAACACAGGGCTCAGGCTCTGGCAGTGCAGACGTATCGATAGTGTCCCGCGAAAGCTGGCATGCCAACTCGGGATGGGTACTAAAGGATTTCCGGACGGAAAGAAGGAGCAATTAATGAAAGTGAACCGCAGACATTTCCTGGCTTCAACTTTTCCGGCCGCCGGAGCGGCGGCTTTGGGATTTCCCGCCGCGGGGGACCCTGCCGATCCTGAACAGCTGACGCAGGAACAGCTGCCCGAGGCTGTCGCAATCCTGGAACCGATGACGGGCGACGAGCCGCACGCGATAACTGACGAGGAACGCTGGAACCGTATCATCAAGGCGCAGAGGCTCATGGCTGACGAGGGACTGGACGGCATCCTGATGCTGGGCGGTACCAGCATGCTCTATTTCGCCGATATGAGGTGGGGAAGGAGCGAGCGGACCTTTGCCCTGATCCTTCCTCGGGAGGGACCCCCTGCCTGGGTCTGTCCGGCATTTGAAAGGATGCGTGCAGCTCAGGGGATCCGCTTCGGGGATGATATCAGGACATGGGAAGAGCACGAGAGTCCCTATGCGCTGATTGCCTCGGTCCTCGCCGATCATGGTATGCGCACCGGCAGGCTGGGACTGGAGGAGACCACATACTACCATGTGGCCGACTGCATCGGCAGGGATGCCCCGGCCCTGACAATTACCTCGGCCGATCCGGTCACCAGGGGATGTCGTGCGATTAAAAGCCTCTCGGAAATTGACCTGATGCAGCATGCCAACCGTGTCACCCTGGAGGCCCTCAGGGCTGTCTTCAATTCGATGGTACCTGGAATGAACCAGCGTGATTTCAAACGGCTGTTGTCGGCCGCATACAGCCGGCTCGGCTATAGCGGCAGCGGGCTGGTCCTGTTTGGTGAGAATTCCGCTTATCCTCACGGCACCGCCAGGGAAGAGGAGATAAAGGAGGGGACGGTTGTACTGTGCGATAGTGGCACCATAGTAGATGGCTACCGCT
>Ga0114919_10000428_pt1 | contig 32449 bp, 25 predicted proteins | sample BlataG_FD_88682 | JGI IMG/M metagenome (GOLD analysis project Ga0114919, IMG submission 88682) | Deep subsurface microbial communities from Black Sea to uncover new lineages of life (NeLLi) - Black_00105 metaG | ecosystem: Environmental > Aquatic > Marine > Oceanic > Sediment | place: Atlantic... | reverse complement strand
TATAGTACTTCTAGTGTATTGTTGTTGTTATCCTGATGATGACGATGATGTGTGTCTTCTCTCCTCTCTCTTGGATGAAGATTGCAGTTTTGTGTAAAAAAAGCTACTGTCAAAGACATGAGAAAGTTACAAGTCTTCTACACCTTTTAATAGAAATATGTATGCGAGTTCACAATTTTCCTTCATTCTATTGGGAGCCTCTGCCTGCTGAAGGTGGAGGAGGGCCTCTTCCCCTTCCACCAGCACCGTCGCCTCTTCCACCGCTATATTGCCCCCGTCGTCCTCCTGCTGTACCCCTACCACCACCTGGACCACCACGGCCTCCTCCTCTACCACCAGAGAACTGTCGTCTATCATCCCTCCTCAAGCTCTGCTCACGGGCCTTTTGTAATGATTCCTCTGGTAATCTCAAATATTTGATGGTGTTGCCTCTCAAGTAGGCTTCTGGCATTCGCCAAAATCTATCGCCGTCCTTGGAAGTGCAGATTACTTCTCGCATGTGTATATTCATCCAAGTGTCGCAATTTGCCATGTGTCCGTTGTAAGTCTCTCCACTTTTTAATTCGACGAGCTGTGAACGAGAAAGAGAAAAAGGGAGGAAGGATGGGGATGAGATGGGAGATGAAAACTGCTGTAAGGAGTGCATTAACCCATACAGATATCTTATGCACAGATTATGGTGTAAAAATTTACCACTGGGTGGCCTTGAGCAGCCTTGAGTAGTGCTAAAGGCAACATGTTTTGATTTCTTGATCGATTTCTAAATTCTTTTTCAAACTCTGCTCTATTTCAACGTATATTTATGTAGTCAAGTTGGATACGCACAGGTTTGTCTTTTGAAATGCAAGCTGTGATGGAGAGACATGAATGCTTTGAGACAAACGGCACCGTTCCACTGCCTCTCTACTTCATTTTTGCAGTCAACACTGCGAGAATCTTGCACTACTTGCTCTCCAATTCCGGTAATGTGGGTGCAAAGCCTCAACGCCTTCCATTAACTTGCCAGCAGGCATGGGTATGCATCATTAGGATACTACCAGCGCAATCAATATTTTGAGCTATGACAACATCTTTTCTGGGGGAAAAACAGTTGGGCGGTCCATCCACTCCCCCACCCCCCTTCACCTCTTTGCAACTCGAGACAGGCTCAGCATATCGTCTCTTCTATTTTTATTTTGAGTAGCGCCAACTATTCTTGCAACCATTAAGACAATCTTTGAAGACAATTGAGCGGAATTAAACCAGCCAACAGTGTCAAACCCAGAGGTGCTTTCTTTCAAAGATGGAGGGAGAGACTAGAATGAGCGAGGCTGCTGTCCTAGACGCCATACAAAAGCGGATTCGAAAGTATACGAAGAAGATACGATCTATACAAGTTCTCGAGAAGAGGGTGACCACCACGCTACAGGGTTTAAACGAAGATCAGAAGAAAGCAATGGCATCAAAGGATAGTACTCAAGCTGTCATTTCTGAGCTTGAGCATCTCACAATCATTCTCAAAAACCTTCCAAAACTTTCCCTAGAAGAAGAATTTCAGGAAATCAAAGAGACTTGCTACGCTCAATTCTCCAACCAACTGGACCAGGAAATTCAGCGACTCACCGTCAACCACACCACACAACTCCAAGCACTCCTCAAACTGCACCAAGAAGAAGAGGCCTCTGCCGCTGCTCAAGCTGTCGCTCAGGTCACAGATCAAGCAGCAAAGCACACAGCCACTGCTGTACACCAAGCTATATCTTCCCTCATCTCATTATTCTTCCTCTCCTCCCTCTTCGACCCCTGGGCCTATCACCCTTACCCCCACCCCTTGTGTCAACATGAACGAATGTCCTGTTTAACCCATGCCCGCCACTCCCTCACCAACACCCCTCTTTCTCCTCAAGACTTTGATGCCATGATTTTCCTTTGTAGAACGATGATGCAATCCCTATATTACCCTTTCCAGCAAGATCAGGCTAGTCACACTGAGATGTTGGAGAGATGTGTCAATTTGGCAATGCAATATTGCTCTACCACCAACAACAACACTACTGCTACTATTACATCTGCTGATGATAATGGTGATGGTACCTTTAGGATCAAATTCACCGATGGTTCTATTATCACCATCAAGGAGCTTAAAGAAAAGGTCGATAGTATTTTAAAACTCGACTACATGACTGCTCCTCCTGGCATGCCACCTCCATCTCTAGCTCCTCACATCCATCCTCATCTTCATCCTCATCCTTCTGCTCTTCACCCCCAAAACTATCAACAGCAGCAGCAGCATTACAATCACAACCCTTATGGTACACACAATTCTACCTTGTACAATCCACGTGGTACTCCTCCAGTACCACCACAATCACCATCATCAACAACAACACATGTTACTGATGATTCATCCTCTACTTTTAGAAGACAAAGAAGAAACCGTCCGTATAGGTCAGCTGCTCCTCCACCAGCCACATCTATCACTCGACAGCAGCAGCAGCAGCAGGCAAATTTCTCTCGCCAACACCTTCCTCAATACCGTCATCATCATCACCACTATGGTCCTCCTCCTCCTAATGTACCACCACCACCACCAGGGATGATGATGATTGCGCCTCCATTTCTGCCTCTTCCATCAATATTGTCATCCTCTTACGGGGATCCTGCATTTGCTGCTCCAACTGTAGTCAAGCATCCTCCTGAGCAGGCTAATGATGATGATGATAATGATGACAATGCCAAAGTATTGGTGAGTATTAATAAAAAAAGCAATGGAAAGAGGGCTGACTCGCCATTTTTATCTTCAACAGAAGAAGAAGCAGTAGTAGCTCAACAAGAAGAGAAGGAGGACAATTACAGCAATATTAAAAAAGGCAACAGAGCTCTTCAATTCATGCATCCTCCACCTCCTCCAGGTATTCTCCCTCCTCCTCGTCATATTTCAGGCATACCCTCCCCTTGCAACTTTAAGACCAATGAGGCCAACATGGATCCCATCATCATATTTTCCAAGAATGCCAAGAAGAATGAAGGCGCCAGCACTGTAACCCCCCATAGCATAGCATCATCAATACCAATGCCACCATCAGAGGCAACATCAGGACAGAGAGAAGCATCAGCCAGTGAGTGGAGCATTCCTGCTGCTCGTCATCATCCTCATCCTCATCTTGCAGACATCAAAGAAGGAAACCCAGGTGAAGAAGAAGATGAAGAAAGAAAAGAAGAAGGAAAACAGTACAGTGAGGACATCACAAGACCTACTCCATTCACTTTTCACACCAAGCTACCATTGTCCAACTCCCCTCCTCCTGGATTAAATCATTCCTCCCCACCTCTTCCTCATCTCGCAATGAATGATGCACCCCCTGGTCTCTCCGCATCATCTCAGCATCATCACCGTCGTCACAATAGTACTGGCTCTAGAGGAAAACCGAATTCAGCTGGGAAGAAGTCTTTGAGTGGAGAAAAGAAAACCAGCAGCAGCAACAGTAATGGCAGTTGTAGTGGCAGCAGCAGCAGCGGCAGCAGCAACAAGAGCAGTGGTAGTGGAAAAAGGCACTGTGAGAAAAACCCGTTTGATTCTAAAGTTATTATTGGTGGTGGTAATGACAACTCTCATCAGTATACCTGGAGAACCTCTCGTCCCAGGGGGTTATCTTCATCTTGGAAAGTTGGTGGTTCATCTTCTCAAGCTGCTGTTCAAGCTGCTTTGGCTGGTATTGATAAAAGTATCTGGAAACAGTTATAATAGTAGCAATAATAGTAATATTTCTTTATCTAGGAAGAAAAGAAGCAGGAATTCAACAACTCTCTGATTCCAGTGCTGACACCTTCATTTTTCTGTATCCTTCCGGTTCTGAGTTATCTTCTTCTTCTTCTTTTCCCCCCCCCCTTTTTTTACCACACTCAAGAAGCTGTGTGAGCAGCTACCATCTCTATCATTCTTCTTCATCTTCTTATCTTCCCGCTATGCATGATGTGTTCTTCTTTTCCGACTCGGAGTTCCTTCCAACCATCTCAAAGAATAACAATATTACATGGTTTAATATATCTGTAATAATGAGAGGTCTACAAAATCACAGAGGGCAGACACCAGTATTATATCATTAGCATTGTTGTCCAAACAGCTACGAAGTCACCACCACACACACACACACACACACACACACACACACTTTCCCTCCCCTAAAGTTATATTTACTGGGTCTTCTTCTTTCCCTTGCTATTGCCCTTCTTTCCATTCTTCTTCGTCTGCCCATAGTGGTGCTCATCTTCCTCCTTAGTATTGACAAAGTTTCTCCCAATAAACTTAAGCACCTCATCTATCAATATAACTGGCAACGACAATGCCAACACCAGCAACCATTCTTGTACAGACAGCGGCACAATCTGGAAAATAGCAGCCAGTGGAGGTACATAAAGAATCAAAAAGTGCAGCCCAAAGGAAACTGCCATTGCCACCAACAACCAAGGATTCTTCCACACTGGCATACTGAGCATGCTATTATCTTCAGACAGAGCATTGGCTGCATTGAACATTTCAATAGCCACCAGCACCGACAATGACAGTGTTTGAGCTTTTATTTTACCAGCTGAAAAGTAATCACAAGGGTTTTTGCCCCAGCTCACAGTCTCCCCTCCTGCCACAGTGTATGGACTGGCTTCGAAGCCTTTCCAGCTTGAGCAGCTTTCCCAATTTCTTAGTTGATGCATGGTCACTGGGGTGTGACCGTCTTCACTTAGGTCAATCATCCCCCATAAGAAGGAATCTTGGGTGTACCAGATTGCGAATGCACCTACAGTTGCGCACCCTACATACATACCCACCAATAACCATCTGAAGAGAATCCACGGGGTTAAGAAATGATCAGATGATCTTCTTGGGGGCTTGGACATGATGTCTGGATCTGCTGGGTTGAACCCAAGAGCAGTGGCAGGGGGGCCATCTGTGACCAGGTTGACCCACAGTAGCTGCACTGGAATCAGTCCCTCTGGGAGCCCCAGTGCTGCAGATAAGAATATTGAAGCAACTTCACCAATATTAGAGGATATCATATATCTGATGAATGCCTTCATGTTGTTGTAGATGGCTCTTCCTTCTTCTACTGCAGCTACTACAGTAGCAAAGTTATCGTCTGCCAGTACCATGTCGGAAGCTTCCTTGGCCACTTCAGTACCAGTGATACCCATGGCAATTCCAATGTCAGCGAGTTTTAGTGCAGGGGCATCATTCACACCATCTCCAGTCATGGCAACTACCTCCCCCATGTCCTTTAGCAGTCGGACAATGTCTTGCTTGTGACGGGGCTCTGCTCTGGAGAAGCAGAGGCCGGTTGTTGATTGGGAGAGGACTTTTCTCTTTTGGGCTTCACTCAGTTGGTTGAACTCTGCTCCAGTCATGCTTGTACTGCTGTAATCCACCTTCATAACACTGCTCTTAGTATTATTACCATTAGCATTGCTTTCAAAGACGCCTATATCTCTGCACACAGCTTCAGCAGTAAGTTTGTTATCTCCAGTTATCACAATCACCCTGATTCCAGCAGCCGTGCAGTCTGCAATTGCACCAGCAACCTCGGGACGGGGAGGATCTTGCAGTCCAGCCAGGCCTAAAAACACCATATCTGACTCAATATCGCTGTATCCAGCTGGTTTGATCAACAGCTTGTGTCCAGGGTGCTTCTCTGAGGAGCCATCATAGGAGGCCAGGGCAGCTGGGAGATCTAGTTTGACTGCAAGAGCCAGCATTCTTAGCGCGTGACTGGCTGCCTTTTCAATAGAGGAGAGGACCTTGGCTCTGGTCTTCATGTCTAGAGCGACGATAGTACCATCTTGAAGCATAATTCTGTTGCACCGTTCTACAACACATTCCGCTGCTCCCTTGACAAACAACACATTATTATTATTATTGCTGCCATTAGTTGCTGAGGGGCCTGATGTAGATTGTCTGGCACTGTTGTTACCAGTGAGCAAGGTCGCCAGGCGCCCACTACGGGTACGAGTTGGCCCCTCAGAAGATCCAACTGCAGTACCACTACCACCAAGAGGAGAAACCAAGACACTCATAGACTTACGATCTCTATCAAATTCCAATGTAGCAATCTTCTTATACTGAGCAGCATATGCATCACATACAACAGTAACGGCCACATCCTGATCCCTGGTGTCTCCCAGCCTGGGTGAGCTAGGAGGCTGCTCAACCAACTCTTTCCTGGCAGCCAACTGAGAAGAATGATCAAAGGATGATGCCAAAGAGGCAGGGACACCAAGCTTCTCTGCTAGCACCAACAATGCAGCTTCAGTGGGCTGACCGACGGCTCGGTAGTGACCTTGCTTGAACTCCAAAACTGCATCGTTGCATAGAGCACATACTTCAGCAATACATTTCAAGTTTTCTTGAGAGGCAGCAGATCCTCCATGGACTTGCCCGGCATCTGGGTCGTAGGTGGTCCCGCCAACTTGGAATTCTTTTACGGTACCGGTATCTTGACCAGGTGCAATAAGCAGCACTGCACTCATTTGATTGGTGGTAAGAGTACCAGTTTTATCAGAACAGATGACAGTGGTACATCCAAGAGTCTCTACGGATGGAAGTTTTCTGACAATAGCATTACGTTTGGCCATTTTTCTGGTTCCCAGTGCCAGACAGGTGGTGATGACAGCTGGCAGTCCCTCGGGGATGGCAGCCACTGCCAATGCAACTGCAACTTTGAAGTAGAAAGTGCAACGAGCCAGAGAAAACTCAACAGTTGCAAGATCTGGAATGTATTTAGATCCCGGTATTGTTTTCCAGCTCAGGAAATGGTGATAATTAATCAACCACACAGCTACACAAACCGCCAGAATAAACTTCGCTAGAGATTCCCCAAACTGGTCCAGACGCTTTTTTAACGGAGTGTCATCCTCCTCTTCGGCTGCTTCTTGAATCTGAGCTTGAATCTTTCCAATTTCAGTGGCCATTCCAATAGTATCAACAATTCCAGTGCATGATCCAGACGCAACACCAGTCCCACTGAACAGCATGCATTCCTTCCCTTGCAGCTCTATGTTGTCTGCTCCACAGGGGGCAGTGGTCTTGGAGACTGCTACACTCTCTCCTGTCAGGGCAGCTTGCTCCAGTCTGAGGACTGCAGTGTGGAGTGAGATGACACGGAGGTCCGCAGGGATCTTGTCTCCAGTGTGGACCTCCACAATGTCCCCGGGAACTAATTCTCTGGCAGGGAGGTCAAATATGAGGTGACCACCACGTCTCACTGTGGCGGTCTCTGCAGACATTTCTTTTAAAGCCTCTAGGGCATTTTCTGCGTTTGATTCCTGCCAGACACCAACGGCAGCGTTGAAGATAAGGATGAGAAGGATGACAAATGGTTCGACAAAAGCACGGAGACCTTCTTCTTCTGAAGAGCCGTCAAACCAAGCGATAGCGAATGAGATTCCAGCAGCTAGTAGCAAGATCTGATGAGGTAGGAATGGGGGGAGGGAGTGTGGAAAGGAGAAGATTAGTTTAGTGAGAGATAGAAGGAAGGGTGGAGAGAACGGGGAGAGAGAGAGAGAGACGGCAGCGATCTGTGCTGAAATTGAATGCCAACAAACATACCTTGACCAACGTGTCATCAAATTGTTCTAATATGAGGGACCACATACTGGCTTTAGAAGCCTTTTCAAGTTCGTTATATCCATGCTTTTCACGACGAGCTTCTACTTGTTTTGATGAGAGACCAACATTTTGGTCTACGTTGTGGTGCTTCAGCACATCGTTCACAGTTTTGTTCCACGAAGGATACTCTTTCTTCATGGTAGACATAGAATCTATTGATTTTCAGTGATAAAGGGACACCAGAGAGATTGTTGATTCTATGGATTGATTTCAGTCTGGTTTAAAAAAGTATACCAAATAGGCTTTGATGCCTTGTTCCCGCCAAGATTCGATCTGGTATTTGTATTACTAATTGAAACATACGTAGGGGAGAAGTTTGAATGTTGCTTGATCAGTGCCTTCCAACCGTCTCCGATAGGCGAAGATGGGGCCTTCCCCTCATAAATTGACTGGAGATTCCCCACTAGGAGCCAATTCCAAAAAATATATAATATTGCTACATAGTGGTCAGTGCAATTCGAGCGATCAAATATCAAAGTTGCTATACTCGGCTAATCAAAGGGCTGAATCTTAATTCCAGCCGTCATCTTCTTCCAACTGCCTTTCCGCTTAATTCTTACTATATTCCTCCTTTTTCTATCACTGCAGCTTGCTCGTAATAATAGAGGCAAGGGAAAATGACTACTGATACCTTCCTCTTTACTTCTGGTGAGTTACGATCTTGATTTAGCACTGGGATCTTCAAATGAGACGTGGAGTAACGCACACTTCTCTCACTTTAAGCCTCTCAAGACGCATTTGCCAACGTCTTTAAGTCATCGGACAGCTGAACACGCCTTTAACTTGCGTCTACCAAGCCTGCTATCCTATTCAGAGGGAGCTCTTCTCCGGCCCTCTGCTTCAACCGACCCTCACCCCAACAACCAAGCACTAATCTAAACCTCCCTTCTTTTTTACAGAATCTGTCAATGAGGGTCATCCAGACAAGATCTGTGATCAAGTCTCTGATGCAATCCTCGACGCCTGCCTTGCTCAGGACCCCGAGTCCAAGGTCGCTTGCGAAACCGCCACCAAAACCAACATGGTAATGGTCTTCGGCGAGATCACCACCGCCGCCAAGGTCGACTACGAAAAGATCGTTCGTGATACCTGCCGCAACATTGGTTTCACCAGTGACGATGTCGGTCTTGATGCTGACAAATGCAAGGTCCTCGTCCACATTGAGGAACAGTCCCCCGACATTGGCCAGGGCGTGCACGGCATGGGTACCAAGACCCTAGAAGAAATGGGAGCCGGTGACCAGGGCCATATGTTTGGCTATGCCACTGACGAGACTGAGGAGCTCATGCCCTTGACCCACGTGTTGGCCACTAAGCTTGGCTATCGCCTCACTGAGGTCCGCAAGAATGGTGTCTGCGCATGGCTCCGCCCCGACGGAAAGACTCAGGTCACCGTCGAGTATAGGAAAAACGCTGATGGTTCTCTCACCCCAATCCGTGTGCACACCATCCTCATTTCCACGCAGCACAACCCAGATGTCAGCAATGACAAGATCAAAGAGGATTTGATGGAATACGTGATCAAGCCAGTCGTACCAGAGAAATATATTGACGACAAGACCATCTTCCATCTCAACCCAAGTGGACGCTTTGTCATTGGTGGTCCTCATGGAGATGCAGGTCTGACTGGAAGAAAGATTATTATCGATACTTACGGAGGATGGGGAGCCCATGGTGGTGGAGCCTTCTCTGGTAAAGATCCAACCAAGGTGGATCGCTCTGGTGCTTATATTGCCCGCCAAGCCGCCAAGAGTGTGGTGGCTGCTGGTCTTGCCAAGCGCTGCTTGGTGCAAGTGTCTTATGCCATTGGTGTGGCTGAACCTCTGTCTGTCTTTGTTGATACTTACGGAAGTGGATCTATCCCTGATCGTGAGATTTTGGCCAAGGTACGCGCCAAGTTTGACTTCCGTCCAGGTATGATGGCCAAGGCTTTGGATTTGAAGAGAGGTGGGGACAGATACATTCACACTGCTGCTTATGGACACTTTGGCCGTACTGACAGAGAGGATGTGTTCACTTGGGAGAAGGTTATTCCTCTCTAATATGTGCAGTGCATTACATGATTGATATTTTGTTATATTGAAATACAATAAACGGGAGAGGGAGGGATGGGGGAGCACAAGCATGGCAATATATATGAAGTACCATAATGTGCTTCTTCTTTTAGGGATGTAACAATAATTCTTAGCTTCACATACACACATCTTCATAAGAGGAGAAAAGAAAATAATAATATTAATATTAATTCCAAAGCAAGACCGCCTGGCGCCCTCTGAAAAGAGCGACTGGTATTTTGAAAAAAAGAAGAAAACAAATGTACCTAGTGTTAACAGGTAGGTAAGAAAGTATAGTGTGTAGCTTTGGATTTTTCAAATCTAGATAATAGTCATAATTCATCATCTCTCCCTTTGTATTCTGATACAAGCTTGTGTTTGTAGATTACAAGTATACGGTAAGTTTACTGTTGCTGGGAAGAGCCACCATCATCATATGCTATCTGACTACTTGCTGCCATCACTTTCAACCTCGGAAGTCACCTTACCAGCATTGCTCACATCATTCTCGCCAAGATCAATATTTGCCATGGTATCTCCCCTGTGCACTTTAAAGGTCATCTGCTTGATGTTTTGCCAATCACTGACAGACTTATCCTGCTCATCTGGTCTCCACTGTGGGAAGGCATACCAGATGAACATGTTCCACAAGAAGACCATACCATTGATCCAAATCCAGGAGATGATCCCAGCAATGAGGCCATAGGCAATGGAAAAGGTCAGTGGCATGATTGCAATGGTTAAAAAGGCGGGGACAGCTTCTCCAACCTTGTCCCACTCGATTTTGGTGACGTTGGTCATCATCATGGCACCAACCAAGATCAAGGCTGGGCCAGTTGCGTAGGGAGGAATGGCAGCAATCAGGGGAGAGAACCACAAAGCAATGAAGAAGCTGTTGTTAAGGAGGGGGTGGAGGGTGGGGAAGGGTTCATCAAGGTGTCAAAATCGAAAGATGAAAAATGAGAAGGGAAAAAAAAACTACCTAGAAGAAAAGTGAAACCTACCACAGAGAGATGACAAGAGCAGCGATGCCAGTTCTAGCTCCTTCTTTAATTCCAGCAGCAGACTCAATATAGATTGTGATTGGAGACAAGCCAAACAGGGAACCGATAACAGTGGAAAACCCATCAACACACATGGTGATGGTCTGCCTCTCAAATCTCTTGGTCTTCTCATCAACAAAGTTGGGGATGGTCGTTGCCATAAAGGTGGCCATAGAGAAGAGAGTTCCAGTAGCATCCAAGAAATCTACATACAAGAAGGTAAGTAAAGCCAACCAGAGATCACCATTACCAAATCCACTAAAATCAAGCTTTCCTGCAACTTGATCAGTGTTGGGCACAACAGCAACTTTTTTGAAGTAATCCAATCTATCCTGTCCTCCAGGAATCGTGGAATCTTCACCCAGATAGGCAGCGTGGTTACTGCTGGTTGGAATCCACGAGATGAAGGTGACAAAGAGGATACCATAGATCAAAGCTCCTCTGACGCCCTTAGCCAGGAAGGCTGCCATCAACATGCCACCGCTGATACCAAGCCACATGGTGGCGGCTCTCATGATTCCAGCAGATCCACAAGAATAGGTACCACTAGAGAGCCAAAGATTGGAGTTGGGGATGGCTTCACCGTTGGTTTCATTCAGAGTACACGCACTGGAGAGATCATCATTAGAGAAGGTGTACTGGTAGGAGCGGTACTGGGGGTCACAGCCACCCAAGGTGACGAGAGTGGCAGAATTGTAGGTGGTGACAGCAATACCTTCAGCAGCTTGAAGACCTAAAAAGGTCAGAAAGAGACCAATACCGCCAGCTGTAGCAAACATGATTGACTTGGGAAGCCTGTCCATGATCCAATTTCTGAAGCCGACGGCCGCGATGACGATGAAGACGAGGCCTTCAATGAAAACGGCAGCCAGAGCTTGACGGTAGGGAACCCGACCAGTGCCCATGAAACCGACCACAGTAAAGGCAAAGTAGGCGTTGATACCCATACCTGGGCAGATGGCAAGTGGCATATTAGCAGCGACTCCCATGACAAAATGGGAGATAATGCAGGCTGCAGCGGTTGCTGCAATCAGTTGCCTTTGAAGGGTTTGTAGACAATCTTGGCAATCACTGTCGCCGAGACTTCCTGGGCCATTTGGACATCTTGGATTATCACTGTCAACGCAGGTACCACCAGTCTGAGCAATGATGCCAGCATTGACGGCCAAGATGTAGCAAGAGGTCAAAAACTGTAGGGAAGAAAGGGGGGGGAGGAGAGGGGGGGCGGTCAAGATACGCTCTCTCTCACAGAAAGAAGGCCGGGAAGCAGGAGGATAGGATAGGGAGAGCTGAAGATGAGGAAACTTCAACAGATGTACTTACGGATACGAACCCTCCCCTACATTCAGTCCAGAGATCGGTCTTTCTCTCCTTAACTTTGAAGTACTTGCCTAAGAACTGGGAAATTTTAAACGACGATGATCATGATGTAGAGAGATTGAGGGAAGTTTGTTGTCAGGGTTGATTGATGATAAATGCATTCAGATAGCCCAAAACGGTTTAAGAGATGTGCAATGATCGTAAGCAACGGGCAAAAGGCAAAATTCGTGCCCCAATACGAAACTGAACAAACCCTTACAAGGTCAATTGACCTTAAGGTTTCCATATTATAAAATTGTAACTCACCGATTCAGCGAATCTCTCGTTTAGATTTGCCATCTTTACAACAACTATGAAGTCAATTGTCTCGGGGTGGATTCTCTGGTTCCAAAATTTAAACATTGACGATGAGACCAGAGCCATGTGGATAGGCCACCTGCTCCTACAATGACATTGCTCCTCACAGGTTCCTCTCCCCTTGTCGTTTGGCAGTCTAATGAAAAAACCACAGACAAAGTCCTCTACTTATAGAGGTGGAAGGATTTCACAGTACAGCTGCCTTTGACAGCTTTTATACTAAGCAGCATGGTTGATACTCTCCCTGGAACTCTTACGCTTGCCTTCCTCCTGCGATTCGGGACGTAAACGCCCCTCCGTCGAAGCAAGACCGGAGGGAAAGAGGGGAGGGTGATAAAAAAGAGGGAGAGTAACGTTGACGGGCCAGAAATTAATAGATTTACTACCTCTAGTTTCTTATCAAAATAGCTCAATTCTTTTGAAAGCTCGTGTAGGCGAAGCCAATCTTAAATAGCATTTTGACCAATTTTGTCTATGTTGTGAGACCTCTTCACCCTTGGTTTATCCTTGAAAAGAACCTGATTTAAACTGTTTCTAGGTTTGGAATTGCACAACAGATACAGGTACGTTCGCGGCCGTAGGAGAATTCCAAGGAGCGAAGTAATCTTCGCCTCTCAGAAAGCACCCCCAGTGGAACTCTAGGAGGGCGAGCTTAACGCAGGAATAACACCATTTATGCTGCACTGAGTGACCCAAGACTCCACCACAGATCCTTTGGAACGTTTGTTCTCGCAACACTTCTTTCAAACAATTCCCCCGCTCACTTTCAGGCCCTTCTCTCCGCTACCTTGGAACAAATAGCAACACACAAGAATGGATCACTCTACTAGTACTGGAGCAAACAACGTACCTAGCTTCTCAGGCAGATGGCTGCAATTCCATGATTGGTTGGCTCAGCAAAGAGATGGTTCTTCAGATGCCAGCGAACCTACTTCAGACGATGACGCAACCTCCACCAGTGGCCAAGATGCTGATTACCAGGCCCCCACTACTTCCAATGCTACTACTAGTGCTGCTCATATTCATAGATCAACAACACACCAACAACCCACACCATCACCACAAGCAACAGCATCACCACCATCTCTTCCCCCTCCCCCCGCATCTGCTTCCCGAGGGCCCCCCTCCACCCCCCTCCTCCTCCGAGACTGCCGCACGGAGACACGCCTCGTCCACAACTACGCTCGAGCTCGCCAAGAAATGACTGTCATGCTTGCCATTCCCGGCATGCCTCTAGACAAAGCCCCAATTCTCACTGCCAGACAGGCATCTTCCCTCATTGCCTCCTTGTCTGAACCCCTGGCTCAAGTCGAGGTCGGCAGACTCACCAGGAGGCTGGAACACCCTTCTAAACTAGTTCCCACTGAGGAGAGGGGTACATTGAGCTTATGGTTGTTACCTAATGATGAAATGTCATTCATGTGGCATACACATCAGAGTATAGAAGAGGAACTTTATAGGAATAATAGTAATAATAATAGTGGTGAGAGTGATGTTGCATCATCATCATCATTGGCAGACGCAAGACCAGACATAGCACAGCCATCAGTAGCAACAACACCAAATCCAACGACTGCACCCTCTTCCTCTACCTCATCCTCTTCCACCTCCAACCCACTCCCCTTTGCCGCTCCTCCTCTCCCAGACTCTGTCACCATAGCCACGTCCAGCCTCACCATGTGGGAGGAACTAGCTCATTTCCCTGCTGCCTATAATTTCATCCAAGATGACCAACCATTGGTGACCATACATATGTTGACTGGAGATCATAGTGGGAGAGCTTTCTACATTAAGTTTAGAGAAGATGTCGAGGCAGTCACCAATCAGGTAGAGAGAGGGCCAGGGAGAATGTATTTTTGGCTGACTGAGCCCAGTAAATCTAGAGGAATTCAAAGCCTAGGCGCCCTGAAAGGCTGTTGGAAACGTCCAGTGTCACTGGCAAAGAGGTCGGGTGTCGCTGAGAAACAAATAGAGATTATATCGAAATGGACTCAACAAGCTGATGCGGCTCTCATTAGACAGCAGCAGCAGCAGCAAGCGTCTCTTTCACTGGATGGTACGCCAAAGAGGAGTGCCCCCATTACCACTATTGCTACTGGCACTAATGCTCCAGAGAAGACGTTACCTAGCCGCATGGCTGCATCTCCATTCATGGTAGGTCTCCGCACACCATTTGTACATAGACAGGCAGCTGCACGTGGTGGTCCTACTAGGAGAGTAAATCGTGTTTCAGAGCCAAGTATAGTGGCAGTCAAGCAAGACAGTGCTGCTGGTGGTTCTGCAGCTGTCACTGCTGCAGTAGATACAGAAACATCGTCACCATTACCAGAGACAAATGCACCAACTGAAGTAGTAAAAATGAGTAGCAGCGTATCTGCAACTGCCAATGCAGTTTACCAAGATAGAAGATACAATGTGAGCTGCCCCTGTAGCATCAGTGTTGTTGCCAATGTCACCGTTCAAGCCCCTGCTGCTGCTACTTCTGGAGATGAATCTTCCTCAGTAGTAAACACTGGCATTCTTCCTGGAGTAGCAGCACGCCAAGCTAGACAAAGAGCTGAAGCAGCTGCCAGAGCAGCAGTCAGCAGGATTGGTAGACTAAGAGTGGAGGAAACTATTGCTGATCAAATGTTTAATAACGTGAGATCCCAAAGGTTAGAAAGGAACAAAAACAGGGCTGACAGAGCAGCTAAGAAGAAGCTAGAGGAACGATCTAGCAAGGCAGCTCAAGTGCAGCATTTGATAAAACAGGCAGTGGAAAAAGCAGTTGCTGCTGGAGGCAAGCCTTATATCACTTGCAAGTCTGCTCTGGTGTTGGCAACGGCTGCTGTCCAGGCTGTGGAGGGAAGGGAGAGACAGATGATGGATGCCAGGTATCCAGTTGTGGAAACACATATCCAAGATCCTTTGTCTCTACTTTTCAACACATTCCCTGCCAACAATAACAACAACAATAGTAGTATTATGTCGGAGTCTGCTTCACCAGCAGAGATGGGCAGTCATTTGAGGGCAGAGACAACTGTGTCTCCTCCTTCCCTGTCTAAAGTGACTGTTGACAATCTGAGGGACCTGTTGAACTCTACTGGTGATAATAGTGATAGCGGTTCTGGTTCTGGTAGTGGTAGTGGGGATAATGATGATGGCAGCAGCGTTGATAAAGGAGGAAAAGACGATGATGGTGGTACTGCCACCGAAGAAGCTTCTTCTACCCATCTTACTGAAGCAGAGAAGCAACTCCAGGATTTTTTCAAGAAGACTACTATCTAGTCAGTTTTTTTTACAGTTTTCTTCTCTTTTAGTGTTACATGGTGTGTAAATACGATTCATCATTACTATGTTCTCTTCTCTATCTTAAGCTCTACATTTGTTGCACCAGGGGCTCGGAGGTCTTTGTCAGGTCGAGCTGTGCAGCTAGCAGGTAGCTATGCCCATGCAGTCCTCAAAACCTACTATATTAGCGACCTTGCATAACTAAACAATAATAATAAGCAAGTATATATGCTATATCGGCACTATGGCTACCTAATGCTTGCTCCAATAGATATTATTGTCCAGAAAATCATCAATACTCCAAGAACTCAACAGGCCATCATCTCTGCAAATCTGAGAGTAGTAGGCAACCAACAATGCACAAGTATGGCTCAGAAAATGTGGGAATTCATGGAGCCTGGGGTGTAGTCAAAAAGCCAATCAAGCATATCAATAATTGATGAGGGAAGATCATTCATTACCTCCAACATTATTTAGGGGGAAGAGATAACAAAGACTCTAACCATAGTTCACCATCCCCACTTTTCTGAATTTGCAAAGCAGAATATTTACTCAGTGATAACAATCTAAATACATTCCCTTGTGTTCGTGCACGCAATCCTCACTACTGTGGTACTCTCACATGCGCCTCTACAAACTCGCCGATGTTGAAGAACTTCTCTTTGAGAAACATGGCAACGTAGAGCAACAAGAAGCTGTCAGGCAAAAGCAAGCCGACACCATAGCAAAACGAAAAAGAACAGTTGAAAGTAAAAACTAGTCTTTTTTGAGAAGACTTGAACAAGAAGACATAGATTATCATTTGCTCACTATATATGCAGCCGACCTGGCCATAGCAAGCGTGCCTTTCAACAAGTTCGCTCTGCATGGAATCGTCTCGTGGCATTTCGAATGGCTCTCACGGCGTTTGGTTGTGATCTTCGCAAAGATTCATATCCATGTTGTGATTATATTGCACATGATGAAGGAACTGTAGAATGCATTGTACATAAGATGCAGGAAATGAAGTTTGAAAATGCCAATATTCGTGAACGCATTGTGAATGAACTGGTAGATCAAAATCCATGGACATGGTGAGAGAATTGACTGGAATGACACAAAACAGGAAGCAAGCAAACTAGCCAAAGGTCGTAAAGGAATGGCTCAAAAGCCAAACTCCCCAGAAGAATGTCCCGACTTGCCCAGACCTTTCTTACCTTGGGAGATTTGCTCTGCTTGCAGGTATTGGAGTCATCAGTATCAGAGTAGTAACCCTAATAGTGTGTTATATTGTTGTTGTAATAAAATTTTAAATGTCAACAATCACAAATATCTCAGCATCATTAGTCGTCTCATTAATCTGCATAGCAGAATAAGTAATGGCCTTGATTTCAGTCCCTGATACATGTCGAGATTGATCAAACACCTCCCCCTTTCCAACTGCCTCTATTTTCCAATGTTCTGTATCTAAGGATGTAACTTGGATCTCTTTGCAGACAAAAAAGTCAGTGGCAAAGTTGAAGAGGATTTCATCTAGGAAATTGAAGACTAAGGACTGCATGTCATGACCTTGAGCATGAAATTGCCTGGTGTTGTTGTCATTGTCATTGTCTTCCTCTTGTTGATGTTCTTTGTCAGTGGTAATGCTAATGCCTGTGAGTGGCGTCATATAATTATACATTGCTAGAGCAACATTCTGGAATGCTTCTTTGAGGTTAGCGCCCCAGGCATGTAGCTGGACATCTGCCGTGTGGTCTAGGTATTCAAATTTGTAATCACCCTCGGCTGCACTTCGATAGGCTGGGAGGTCGTCGGGGAGCGGTGGTGGAGCATCTGCAGGCTCAATAGGAGAAGCATTCTCTTCTAATTTAGGTTTTGTGGCTTGATTCTCTTCTTCATGGGAGTCCTCTAGTGCTGGCTCTTGTGGGCGGCGTCTCTTATTACGTGGAGGTCTCTGTGGAAGTGCATCAGTGTTTAACAATCCAAACTCACCACCGGACTGTAATGGATTGGCTGGTGCTGCATCTGATGACATTTTGAATGGTTTGTAGATTGTAGAGCATACATCCATAAATCGTGGATTGTGCACATTATGAGGGGAAACTCTGCCATCTGTCCTCTCTCTAAAATTTGTTGAAACCAACAAAGGAGATGTGTCGTCACAATTATCTTTCTAACTAATAATAACCTTCCAACCCATGCATCGTATCTGTTTCACTGAATGAGTCGAACGTGATTTTACCCCCAACTTGAGCTAAAAACGATCGAGTGTTTTTGTCAAATTCTATCTATCGACAGCGAAAGAAATGATTCTGAAGCTGTTATAATCATACAACATTAAGCTTCTCTTCAATATTTAGGGAAACGTTGCTAAAAACAAGGAAGCATGGAATTAGAAACCAACAGTAATGCCTCAGGCTCACAAAGCACCTCAACAAGTGTAACTGCAACGGAAACGGGTTCTGAAGACGCCTTTGTTCGACACAAGGTACGCCATTATCCCAGTTCTATTTCCTAGGAAGTGTATTCCCACCTGCACTTTCCCCCACCGACTTGTATCCCCGACGGTTCTCTCACAAAAACCTGTCCTGCTCTTTCTCTCAGGTCACAAAACTGGATACTTTAGCTGGTTTAGCAGTGAAATTCAATGTCACAGTAAGTTATACATGTGTATGTATCACAAGCATCATATTAAAGAAAGAAACACCTCCACCAAATAATTCATTATTCCGCCAATTCCTCAATTTACAGGTCTCAGACATAAAACGAGCCAATGGCCTCCTCTCTGAAAGCGCCATGTATGCACGAGACTTCTTATTAATACCAACCAAACCCCTCCCCCTAAGACCAGAATACTCAACATGGGCAGGAATGATAGTTACACACTATGGCCGAGTAACGCCGCCAGATTTACGGCATCTAGGCGACATGCCATACCAACAAATGGCATCTCAGCAACATCACGCTTCAATAGATGCGCTTAGAGGGTACTACTCCACTGGACCATCTCCAACTAACCAATCAGATGACGATGATGATGATGATGATGATTTGAATGATGGTACTATGAGGTTGCTAGGGAAGTTGGGAGGAGGAGGAGGTAGGAAACATCGACACAACCATTCTTGGCAGAATTTAAGCGAAGTAGAACTGATGACGAGGATTAGCAATGGGCACTTTACTACTAATGGAGCAGCAAATAATAATGATAGAATTTATAATAGTAGCCTTAGTGGTTTACCACCTGAGGGATTTGCATTACCGGATAGAAAACCATTGTTCAAGGCACCCAGTGCAACAGACCCGGTCAAAACTACCACGAGCAATAGTACATTGATAGGAGGAGGTGACGGTGGTAATAGTAGTAGTAAGTGGAAGGACAAACTAGCCCAAAGCTTTAAAACAGCAGGTCCTAAGATAGCAGGTGCAGCTAATGCCTTGGTAGCAGGCGGGGGTGGTGGTATTAGGAGTAGTAGTAGTAGAAGGCAGGTGGTGAGTAGTAATAGCAGCAAGGCTTGGAGTGACAGGAAGATTGATTGAGGGTCAAGGTGGGTGATATAAATAAAAAGAGAGTATAGTTGGGCCAGTATATTGTGCTGGGTTTTGTAGTAGTAGTAGTATGATTTACATCTAATATCAGTACAGATAAGGCCATACATATATGTGAGAATTGCAGTTTTTGAAAAGAAAAAAAAAACTGATTGAATTGATGTGTTACTCTGGTGAGAAACGAATGCAACCACATGTTTCCCAAAGAGGCGGCGGAAGAGGCTAGAATGGTGGGGCCGAAAGTCTATAAGAATGCACCAAATTGAGGTGACGTATACATTAAGAATTATAGAATTTCTCGACTAGACGACTTGAACGAATAGAATAAAGCAATAGATAGGAAAAACACGAAGATGCAGTCACAACTCAACTCATCTTTCACTTCTGGCACTAAGAGCCTCAACGGCCGCAAAATGGGTCTGAAAGGAGTATCCTTACGTGCTTCTGGACACTTTAGGCCATCAGTGAACCGCAAGAATGGCCTTGTAGTGAAGGCAGAGAAGGTAAGCGATTCTAGCAGATTAAGGTAGCCTGGATTATACCGCATTGTTGTATCATAGAAAGCTAACAATATAGAATTACTACTTCAGGTCGTCGGTATTGACTTGGGAACAACCAACTCCGCTGTTGCTGCCATGGAAGGTGGAAAACCCACTATCATCACCAATGCAGAAGGTGGCCGCACTACTCCTTCTGTAGTTGCCTTCTCCAAGACAGGTGACCGTCTTGTTGGTCAGGTAAGTCTTCTTCAACATCCACTAATACCCTCAAGCCACGAATTCTCCTCCCCCGTTCCCCAGAAAGACTAATCCAATCCCCAACTCTGCCTCCGCTTCTCTCTCATCTGCAGATTGCCAAACGTCAAGGTGTTGTCAACCCCGAAAATACCTTCTTTTTTGTTAAACGCTTCATCGGCCGCAAGATGAATGAAGTACAAGATGAAAGCAAGCAAGTTCCATACAAAGTCGTTGCAGACTCCAACGGCAATGTCAAAATCGTATGTTCTAATGCCAGCAAGGAGTTTGCCCCAGAAGAAATCTCTGCCATTGTCCTCCGTAAGCTCACAGATGATGCTGCCAAGTTCTTGGGAGACAGTGTCACCAAGGCAGTCATCACTGTGCCAGCTTATTTCAATGACTCCCAACGTCAAGCTACCAAGGACGCAGGAAAGATTGGAGGCATTGATGTTCTCCGCATCATCAACGAACCAACTGCCGCCTCTTTGGCCTATGGCTTGGACAAAAAGTCCAATGAGACTATCCTTGTCTTTGATCTTGGTGGTGGTACCTTTGATGTGTCTATTTTGGAGGTTGGTGATGGTGTGTTTGAAGTTCTCTCCACCTCTGGTGATACTCACTTAGGAGGAGATGACTTTGATAAGAGAATTGTGGACTGGTTGGCTGATGATTTCAAAGCATCTGAAGGCTTGGACCTCCGCACAGATCGTCAAGCTCTCCAACGTCTGACTGAAGCTGCTGAAAAGGCTAAAGTAGAGCTTTCCAGTGCCAGCCAAACATCAATCTCCCTCCCATTCATCACCGCCACCCCAGAAGGTCCCAAACACATCGACACCACCCTGAGCCGTGCCAAATTTGAACAACTGGCTTCCGACCTCCTCGATAGATGCCGCATCCCAGTGGAAGCTTCCTTGAGAGACGCCAAGCTCAAATACAGCGACATTGACGAGGTCATCCTTGTAGGAGGGTCCACCCGCATGCCTGCTGTGCAAGAACTTGTGGAAAAGCTTTCTGGAAAGAAACCCAACGTCACTGTCAACCCTGATGAAGTTGTCGCACTTGGAGCTGCCGTACAAGGTGGTGTCTTGGCTGGTGAAGTTTCAGACATTGTCTTGCTAGATGTCACTCCACTATCTCTTGGTCTGGAGACCTTGGGAGGTGTGGCCACCAAGATTATTCCCCGAAATACCACCCTCCCCACCTCCAAGACTGAAACCTTCTCCACGGCTGCCGACAACCAAACATCGGTTGAAATCAACGTTCTGCAAGGTGAACGTGAGTTTGCCCGGGATAACAAGAGTCTAGGAACGTTCAGACTGGACGGTATTCCCCCAGCTCCCCGTGGATTGCCGCAGATTGAAGTACAATTCGATATTGACGCTAATGGTATTCTGAGCGTTTCCGCTACTGACAAGGGCAGCAGTAAGAAGCAGGAAATTAAGATCACAGGTGCATCTACTTTGCCATCTGATGAAGTTGACAAGATGGTTCAAGATGCGGAAAAGAATGCAGCAGAAGATCAAAAACGTCGTGAGTTGGTGGATACTAAGAATCAGGCCGATTCTCTTGCCTATCAGACAGAAAAGCAACTGAAAGAATTTGGAGACAAGGTGCCAGCAGATGTGAAGACGAAGATTGAGGCAAAGATTAGTGAGCTCAAGGAAGCTATTCCAACTGATGATGTGGAGAAGATCAAGGCAGCAATGGAGGCTGTGCAGAAGGATGCAATGGAAATTGGTCAGGCCGTGTACTCTCAAGGAGGTACTGCTGATGGTGGAGCTCCAGGAGGGGATGGGGCTCCAGGTGGAGAGGGACCAGGTACTCCTCCACCACCACCTGGTGGGGATGATGTGATTGATGCAGACTTTACCGATGCTGATAAGTAAAGTAGAAGAGGAAATAGGGAATAAAGGGGGGAGAATGATAGGTAGAGTATGTAGTCTTGAATTGGGTGGGGTGGGGTAAAAAGGAATCAATCAATAATTCTCAAATGATTTAGCTATGTGTGTGTGTTTTGATGGCTATATTATTAATCATCTGATATATTGAAAAACAGAACTTTCTTTCATGTTTAAGCTGTGTAATAATGATGTCACTGCAAGAGGAAGAGAAGGTACATTCCAAACCGTGAGAAATTTCACACACAAATGGGCTTAAGCAGTATAGTGCAATGTAATATAGTAGAATACAGGATTTTCAATAATAGTTGACAAGAAGCTTTTTACTTTCTGACGCTCGTCTTCTTGCACTGGACCTTGTGCCTCTTCCAATCACTCTTCTTCTGACAGGCGGCACCAGAATGCCACAATGAATGACAACCACTGCACGTCACCAGTTCTGTATTCACCTTCCCACACCTAGCACATGAGTGAGCCATTCCAATATTAGTATCTGAAAGCAGACTAGATGTTTGGTGGTGATGGTGGTGGGCCTTTCTCCTCCTGTCGTGGTCAGACCGAGTCGGGAGCCTCGATTTTTGAGTTTGAGTGCCCAATGTGCAGGATGTCGGATAAACTGGCTTTAGATATACGATATGGGCATTATAAAAGGTAATTGTTTGACATAGAGTATATTACACTTGTCCAATAAGTCGTCTTTACGTGAAAATAAGGCTAATTTAGTGAGCTACAGTTGACATCCCCAGATGAATCATTCACAAGAGGAAGTCTTGCAAAGACTCGTCGATAAAGCAGTTCGTCAAGAAAGAAGGCGTACTTTGATCACGATGTTGTCTCTTTTCATGCTGTTATTTGCATTATTCTCCTCGCAACACTCTCAACCAAACATCCCAACTACCGCTATGACCTCAGTCAGCAGCAGCCCTGCTAGCACTTCTTCCCTCTCCCGCCATATGCGGTCCCTTCTTGAGAATGCTTCCTCCTCCTCAGATGATGCAAAATCATCCAAGAAGGAAAAGAAAAGCTCTAGAACTGAAGAAAAATACTTCACACCTAGCTCAGAATCATCACCAAAGTTGGACACTGCAGACTCACTTGCTGAGAAGGAGGAGGGACCACCACCACCACCAGTGGTTATCATGGAGCAAGTCTGTGATTGCCCTCCTCCCCCTCTCTATCAATCTGCTTTCAATTTCGATCCTAGAACACGTAAACTCACCATTGATGCAGCCACAGTTGAACTAACAGGCAATTTGGTTGTGAGATCCTATCTTGGAGTGGGTCAATCAATCTACATTGGAGGAGATCCCACATTGGGAGAGAGAGCCAGTGAGCTGGGTGCAGGTATCTTGATGTTATACTCACCAGACGGAGGGACAATTGCTGGTTTTGAGACCAGTGAACTGGGGTTTCAGATAGCTAATGTGACTATTCAGGGGGAGCTGTTTCAGGATGATTTCTCTGGAGGAGGGCCTGTAGCTGTCCTTACTGAGAATGATGTGTAGAGAGAGAGAAAGAGAGAGAGGGTAGAAATGGTCTACTACTACTACATACGAATTAGATTTGCATGATACATTTTACGTGATACAGTATATTGTTGTACACGTGTAATAATGACATACTAAGTCACTTAATGGGAGGGAACACCATCTTCTGCACCGCACAGCCCTTTCTTCTTCCTTTCCTTCTGCCTCCCCTCCTCCTCCTCCTCCTTCTGCTTGTTGTGAAGCAGCAAACCTAATATGTCTATCTTCTTTTTCTTCATCTAAATTAGTTCTTATAGATTCCAACCGCTTCTTGTCATCCAAAATCTTATTATAGGTCTTAGAGCTCTGCATTTTGGACTCAACTAACTGCAGCATTCTTTGTAGCTGGTCGACAGTGCCCTTGAGGTATCGTCGTTGGAATGGAGTAAGATGTTAGACCAGAGTTTGTAAGTTTTTGCCAGTGTCGCAGATTTAGGCCCATGTTTTATGCTTATCGTCTACCAAGGTCCAGTTGATGAGTTTGTGGATCTTTCTTTATTTGTTGTTCTTTAAGCTGCTTTCCCTTTGTTTTAAGACAAGCTTGTCCATTTCTACAAATCTAGATATGTTTACAGTTTACGGTGGAGCACCAACCTTGCGTTCTTATGGAATTATCAGCTAATTATAATCCCTAGTTTCTAGACATGTGCAACAAATGCGGGGTTCGTGAAAGACGGGTTTCATTTTATAATTAACAAGAAGGTGCACCTGCTTTTCAAAGTTGTACGAAAAGTTTGATAGGCTACTGAAGCCTTCAAGAGCCAACTCAAAGCATCTGTATGCTGGACATGTATTCAATTGTTTGTATCATCTTGTTCAGACGATCTTAGATTGTTATCAGTGTTGGACCAGACTTCTAGTGCCAGTTTTTTTTCTCATCTCGGTCGACGGCGGACAAACTTCACTTGGTTTAAATTCCTTGCCTCTGAAAGGTCAGGATACAGTATTCTGAAATATGCAATGTTTTCGGTGACATTTAAACGATAGCTGTACATTTTCAATAAAAACTTGGAGTTATCCTTTTACACCTTTGCATCTGTTTTTAAGATGGAGAGTTGCGTTGATTTATCGAGAAAATTGCACAACAAAACATTAGAAATCGATAGGTAAGATCGTTTGTAGTGTAGTGGTTACATTAATTCTATTTGAAGCTCGTAGTATTGCAGATCAACCAATCCGTTCCTTCACCGCCATCACCTTCCCAACATCTCGCAGCAAAGTAACCGCCGCTAGCCAATTAGCCACCAATCTTCCCACAGCCAACCTCCCCCCTCTTGTGTTTATCCATCTATCCAACACTATATCTAGCTGGATAATAACAGCACTAGCATCCAAACCCACCACATCTTCCGCTAAAAATAAGAAGGACACCAAGACCAGCACCACGTCCCCCTCCCTCTCTGCTCATCAACAGCAGCAGCTATGGGTGGCTCTCTCTTCCACATTGCAGAGTCCTTCATTACCTTCAACATATCACATTCCTAATAATATTCTTAGTGCCATTGCTGCAACATTGCAACCACCACGGCCATCATCATCATCATCATCATCATCATCATCATCATCATCATCAACAACAACAACAACAACAACAACAACAACAACAACAACAACAACAAAAACAAAAACATTGCAGCATATAGCCATCACACTCTCCCTGCTCACAACAAGATTCAAGTCATCATTTCATCCTACTCTAGATCATACCATTCAAGCAGCAGAGGCAGCACTATATCATGTTTTATCAGCAATAAAACAGCATCGGCATCAGCATTATGATAATGATGATAATAAGGAGGAGGAACACATTAAAGTATGTCTGCAGGCAGCTGCCAATGCAGTGAGACTTCTACACACAACATGTGCCTCTCAACCATTACCGAGAAAAGTATGGGATAAATTAGTACCAAGTAGCGGTAGTAGTACTACTACTTATAATAATGCTGCAGTTTTCCCATTATTATTAGGAGCAGCTTTTCACCCTGAATCTTCATCACAATTGAAAGAAGAGTCACAACAACTATTGAAACTGGTACTATTTGACCAGTCACACATTGCATCATTGTCGCAGTATGTTGTCACGTCTTTACCATGGAAAAAAGAAACGTCAGGACACTCTGGCATAGGCAGTACCTATGTTTCTCATTTATTTCAGGCACTTGAAGAAGGATTCTCTCTACTGTTTTCCTCTTGCAACAATGAAAAGTCAGCAGAGAAGAAATCAAAGCGATGGTCATATTTGTGGACCAATAATAAGATGCAACAGCAAGGAAAGGAGATTATGGTCTCATGTCTTCCTTGGCTGATTGACCACTATACCTCAGCATTATCAGAATATACAGCCACCCAATATCAACAACAGCAAGAACAAGAAGGCACCTCCTCCCTCTACTCTCACAAACAAAACAACAGCAATAATAATAACAACGCTGCAAGTAATATAGCCATGTCAACACTGAAATCGTCAGATTTTTGCTTCTTCTGGACCCTCATCAAACTGGTAGAGACCCAATCTAGCCATATCACTGGTAATGGTGACATTGTCAATAATAATCGTGATATTGTATTATGGCAGGCATATGCAGCAATGGCAGCATGTATTCCCAAGTGTAGATTATACCGCCCAACTGAAGATGCAGCGGGTGGGGGAGGTGTCCATCTCACTGCCCTGACCACCCTCGTCAACAAAGCAGTCCTCTCTAGTACCACTAATACTAATAGTAGGAGTAGTAGTGGTGTTAATGTTCTGCCTTGTATGTTGTCTATTATCAAAGATATAGCAGCGGTAGAACATAGAGCAGTACAAGACCACCTTCCTTCATTATGGCCAATGATGTGGCATCTTGCTGGTACTGATGATGAAGGTATTGGATTGGAGTTGGCTTGTTGTATGGTGAAAGCATATGCTGAATTGCGTCAATTGGAGGCCTTGCTGAATACATTGGTGGCAGCTATTGTACATGATGACGACAATGATGATGATGATGATGTTGTAGTAGGAACACCATCATCACCATCATCTTCATCTTCATCATCTATGTCAAGACGTATTGCATCTATCCTCTTCCATCCTCGTTTTCAAACTACGCTGATATATAGCTTGGGAAATGTTCCCTCTGGTCAGATTGTACTGTTTATGAAATGGGCTGCAGAGCAGATACCTGACATGATGAAGGTAAAGAGTAGCAGAAGTAGGGATCCCAAGATTCTTGTTGTTGGAATAATTGGGGAGTTGGTGGGGATGTGTATTAATGCATTGCAACCTGAGATAATGATAACGACATCTATTGCTGAAGCTGTCGCTCAGGTGTTGATTCCTGCCATTAAGGTGGAATTGAGACCTCTTCTACTGCTGCTGCTGTCTTCAGGAATGAGTAATAACGAGAAAAAGGGGAAGAAGAGGTCAAAAATGGATGATGAATCGGTAGACAGACCTCCTCTTTCTTTTGCTTCTCAGCAGCAGCAGTACCAATTGGCAGCATTGTTATATATTTACACTGCAGCAGTGGGTATCTATGGGAAGTGTGTAGCTCTTCATCCCCAAATTGTTCCATTACCAGGCCACGATTATTGTCGTGGCATATCTGGTAGTACTACTACAACTAGGCTAGAAAAACATGGATTTTTTGATCCTTTGAAAGAAGAAGAGGGAGAAGGAGATGAGGAAGAGAAGTCTGTTCAACTCACAGATCTCATCATGAATACATTGGACAATAATGATGATGATAACAGTGGGAAATATGTTGTTGTATGGAGTGCATTGCATGCAGCAAGCTACTGGATGACGGTACTTCACAACAAGTGTATCTACTTCACCCATACATCATATCGTACCAAACCATCTACTGCTGCTGCTTTTAATGTCGATGATTGGGAGTTGAAGTCGAGAAGAACTATAAACCAGGCAGAAAAGCAGCTCGGTAAGCTCGCAGACGCACTCCTTTACATTCATACTGGTGAAGATGGATACCAGAGGAAACGGATGGTGGCGGTGAATAGCAAGGAGGAGAAAAGAGAAGGAAGACAGCACATGGTAGATATGCAATGTGGTGAAGATTTAGCTGCTCTTGCATTCAACTTGGTGATGATGAAGTATCCTTCTGCTTTGACTTCAGCTTCTTCTTGTGACAACTTGACTGATTTAGTGGTCACTTGGGCTTCCTCTGAGTGCCTGCTCAAGTTGATAAAACAGTGTCTTTTACAAGGCAAGGCCTCAATGGTGGGTTTGAGTTGGGTGATAGAGAGTAAGAGAGCTAGGGAGCTCATTATTCCTGCAGTATCACAATGCTTGTTACAGCTGGTTGATAATGGAACTACTACTACTACTACTACTACTACTACTGGCTCTAAAGAAGAAGGAGATGGAGATCAACAACATTCAAAAAAGAAGAAGAAGGAGATTAAGAGTAAAACAAATGATGGTGACGATAAAACAAAAGCCCCATCGCTTCTAGCAGACGTCCTCAAGCAAATGGCAACAATAGCACCAGGTGATGCATCGTCACAAGATGCAATGCATGTATGGTCACAATATCTCAAATCATTCCTCAAACAGACAAATACACCACAATTCAACAATAAAAAGAAGACCAAGGATGATACCGATGACGGTACACTGAATGCATTGCTTCACAATGTGGCGTCCTTGCCTCTGCTACATTTAGATGAACCCCAAGCTGTGTATCTAGCTGGCATCTCCAGTTCTCTCCTACTTTTTCTCTCTATACCAGATACCACCAATAATAATAATAATAATAATAATATTCTGACCATTATAGGTCAATGTCTTCAATGTATGACTGCACAGCTGGCTAGTGATGATATCTGGGGGGACACCTTTTATCAATATGCATCATCAACAGGAATTTCTGAGGAAGAGATTGAAAGGAAAGGCTTACTGAGAAAATGTATTGTCACGCATGCAGCTGCCTTGGCATGGATACATACTAGTAATGACAGTGATGGTACTACTATCAGTAGTGCTCTTGGGGAAATAACAGAATCATCATCTTCATCGTCTAAAACGGTCTTGTCTGTTTTCATGATGGAGGCATACCTGGCAGGTATTGCTCACAATATCGTTATTAATAGTGGTGGTGGTGGTGGTGGAATTTCACCTTCACCATTATTAACATCAATGATGGGGTTTCTGAAGAAGAGTGAGAAGAAGGTGCTCATGGTGTTACAAACCCAACAAGAGATATATATGACCAGCAACAACAACAAGAGTAATCTCAGTGATGACGGGGCAGCTATTACTACTACTCTTATTACCACCTGTCTTGCTTCCATGGCTCATCTTATCACCATAGCACTACAAAATGATACCAATGCTGATAATGATAATAAGAATACTTTCAGCAAAGTATTTGAAGCTATACCTCAACAGCTAGCATGGCTTGCTGCTCTCAGCACTATTGATGATAATAATAATAATAATCATAAATCATCAAAGGCGATGGCAACGTCAGTAGAGGTAGGAAACTTCATCAGAGCATGTTGCACCTTTACCACTCGATTATCTCCCTCTCCACCTTTCAGTCATATTGCCAGCTTGACTGCCCTCATTCTGAGCTTACTAGCAGCAGCAGAATCTCCATCTCATGCAAGCAGTAAATCTACTCTAGAGTTGCAACCACCTGTAAGGAGAATTCTCCCCAACACTGCCGTCTTCCCTTCTCTAATCAACACTCCTGCTCACAGTACTTCTAGTTTAACAATGAGAGAAGAGTTGCTAGGTGGGTTGTTGCAACTCATTGGAGGCATGAACCCTGATGATCAATTGGAGCCACTACTGCTCTTCTTAGAGAATTCCTTACCTTTGATGGCAATGATTGACCACTATGTGTTGTGTCTGCCAATGGCAGAGCTGGGTCTAGCTCTAGTGGAAGGACCGTCTAGTGGCAGGGCGCTACAAGTACTGGCAAGGCATGTTGATAGGCTAACTGCTGCTTTGAGTGATTTTTGTAGCAAGATCTTACATGGCAGAAATAGTAATGGTACTACTACTAGTAGGAGTCATATATCTGTATACGAGCTAGCTGAGAGTATTGTTTTGACTGGAAAAGTCACATACCAGGCTAGATATTCCAGACATATATCCATACCTGTACAACAACAGCAGCAACGTCAACAACATCATACGATGATGTTGGCTCTTACCACATCATTGCGTACGTTAGAGTCTCTCATTGCTCGTCCCAAGATATTCAAATGCACTCCCCGACATATCAATCATATCTTACACATCATTCTTTCTACATTGGAAATTGAGAATAATGGTAATGGTACTAATGATTATAATAGTGGGTTGTATGTGGAGGAGGGGGGTGGATTGATGTTTACAAAGCAATTGACAGCAGAAATGTATTGTGGTAGCTGTCTGTTGCTGGCAGCAATATTCAGACACCGACACACCGAGGTGAACAGAGCATTACCTCTGGTGAACCTCGTCATTCAGTCGCTTCTTACCAGCCTTGTCAGGTTTCTAGCCGTATCATTGCCTAAGAATAATAATAATAATGATGATGATGATTTGGTTGTTGTGGCAGTGAAGTGTGGGGAACTGCTGGCTACAGTGATGTCTGCAGTTGCTATTGAGATGAAGGATGTTTCTCACAAATATTGTCCTCATTTATTGGCTCAGTATATCATATTGATTGCCTCTCCACCTACAAAGACTTCCAGATCTGCATTTCATAGTAGCGTGCCTAGTGGTGATGGTCCATCGGGAGGAGGAGGAGAAGTGAATGGGAGGGTGTTGAAAGCAGTGAGACAAGGAGCGTATGCCCTGTATGATGCATGTTCACCAGGAGAGGTGCAATATCTGTATGCGTTGCTGGGTCAACAAGGTGGAAGACAGGGTGGATTGTGGAGAAAGGGATTGAGTGAGCTGAAGGAAGGGTATGAGAGGGAGTATAGGTATAGAGGTAAAGTTTAAGTTGTTGGGTGAGTGGAGTGGTGGTGATGGAGAGGAGGAGAGTGGGGGGGTGGGGTCGGGGGGAGAAGCTGTGAAGCGGTGGGTCAACAGGTGTAGGTGTGGAAAAAGAAGGGGCGTGGAATTTGTTGGTGCAATCATTCTTTCATTTAAATATCAGGGCTTTGTGAAGGTAAAAGTGACGTAACTATCAAAAAATGAGGACCCTAGGTGCTCAAAAACTAAACAGCGATCTTCACCTACAACACAAGAAATATAGACGAGCATGTACCAATAATGCAAGATCACCTCATGTAATAACTACATGTATCAATAGAACACGTGGCAATAAAAGTGAGTGTCTTAACCTGCCTTATTAATAGTAGCAAACCCATTCTGTCAATTCTTTCTGGTTTAACTGCTTCCCAAGACACTCACCCTTGTATCTCTCCCCTAATTCGTCATGCACAGGTCACATATGTACATCTTACGCAACCAATTTCGCCAAGGGTCTCACCACAACGGCCCTCTCTGCTCTTCTCTTCCTCGCTCCACCGCTTCCTGCCCTCGACGCCAAGGAGCTGAGGTTCCCTGTTGCTCCTCAACCAGAGGTCTTTGCCGTCCAGAAAACCATGGCTGAAGCTTGGACCATTGTTGCAGAGGCATTTGTAGACCCAAAGTTCAACAACACTGACTGGGAGGCAGAACTTGCCAATGGATTAAATCAAATTGCTGACGTCTCCAACCCGACTGAAGCATCCAAGTCCATCTCAGACATGCTCGGCAAGCTGGGGGACCCTTTCACCCGATGGGTCCCCCCTAGAGAGTACCAAGACTTTAGAGTCAGTTCAGATGGAGAGATTCAAGGTGTAGGCCTCCTCATTGCCTCCGATCCAAGCTCCGGTAAATTAGTCGTCCTGACCCCTATTCACGGCTCCCCGGCTGAGCTTGCTGGTATTAAACCCGGTGACGAAGTCTTGAAAGTTGATGGTCAAGATACCCAGGGGTGGGACAGTGATGTTGCAGCTCAGCATTTAAGAGGAAGAAAAGGAAGTTCTGTCACTGTTGAAGTTGGTCGTCGCAAGGATCTTGTCGACAATAATAATAATAATAATAATAATAATGTTTACAGCGGCAGTAGTATGTCTGGAGGAGTTGGCTTCAACACCATGAAACGAGGAAAAGGTCCCAGAGAAGAGATCCCTGGACGTGCTGGCCTCACTCCTGTTGAACCAGAATTAGAAAAAAAAGCATTCAGGCTACGCCGTGATCTATTGGAACTTTCCCCCGTGTTTGCCACCACTTTGAGAGACGCTGATGATCACCACACATATGGTTACCTAAGACTGGTCACTTTCTCCCAACATGCAGCAGAAGACATGGCCAAGGCTGTTGAACAACTGAAAAAAGATGGGGCAGACAGATTCATATTAGATCTGAGGAATAATCCAGGTGGGCTTGTCAGAGCCGCTTTAGATGTGGCATCTGTGTTTCTCGATTCTCGTGACCAACCCACGATTTTCTCGATATTAGACAGAAGGGGAGGGAGTAGCATAGAAAGAGTAGCTCTACAAGGCTCAGTCCCTGCAGTTACTGACGCTCCACTGGTTGTTCTTGTCAATCACAACTCTGCCAGTGCTTCTGAAATCCTGGCCGGTGCTCTGAGAGACAATAAAAGAGCAGAGATCATCGGGGAGAACACCTTTGGAAAAGGGAAGATTCAGAGCGTATTTGAACTGGGTGACGGTAGCGCCTTGTTTGTCACTGTTGCAAAGTACCTCACTCCTGTAGGGGAAGATATAGACAAGGTGGGAGTGCACCCTAATAGAGGGTGTAGTTTAGAAGCTCCTGGTGGAGGGAAAGTGACAATACCGGGGATCCCTGTGGGACCTGGAGCTGATGAGTTGGTGTTGCAGGAGCTGTCGGTTGATGATTGTGTGCTCACTGCGGAGAATGCATTGGAGAAGAATGGTGGTGGCGGTGATGTGTATATTAGTAAGAGTAGTGATGGTGATGGATATTTACCAGTCCATAATAATAATGTCAGGTCTCCTCGGGCTTAATGTAGTAGGTTGGGGGGGGGGGGGGGGGGGGGGGGGGAGAAAAAACAAGAAAAAGGGGGGGGGGAGGGGGGGGAGAGGGGGGGTGAGAGGTAGATTTGTTGTTAT
>Ga0114919_10000427_pt1 | contig 32457 bp, 33 predicted proteins | sample BlataG_FD_88682 | JGI IMG/M metagenome (GOLD analysis project Ga0114919, IMG submission 88682) | Deep subsurface microbial communities from Black Sea to uncover new lineages of life (NeLLi) - Black_00105 metaG | ecosystem: Environmental > Aquatic > Marine > Oceanic > Sediment | place: Atlantic... | reverse complement strand
GATAAAAGAGGGTGTTTGTGGTGGTTTTTTTTTAGCTATTTCTTTTTGTGGTTGTTTTAAATAAATTGAAGGAGGGAGGGGGGGGGGGGGGGTGTTGTGTCCCCAGTTTTGAAATTTCGCAGCTTCTTCTCAGTTACTCCCTCCCTCCAACTCTGTAATAAATAAAATGGCTTAGCCCGTTTCCATTTTTAGACGAAACCCAGCATAAATATAGGTTTAAATTTACCACTAACACTATAAACACAGTAACAACCATGAGTGAGCAGCAGAAACAGGAGCAGCCCCCCCAGCAGGAAGTCCAACAACAATCCCCACCCCCACTCAAGCTCGAGTCCACTGAGCAAGCAGAACAGCACCGTAAAGAGAGAGGAGAAGACGAACCTATGAGTCCAGGAAGGTCTGGGCTGGGCAGACATTACAATATAGGAGGAGGAAGAGCTGATTTTGGGCCAGTGGATGTTGAGAGAATGGGGGCCCAGAAAGATGAAAGAGACATCCCTGCCAGATTGCCTTGATGAATGATGATGGAGGGAAAAGCGGTATTTCCTCTCCGTCTATCTATGTATGCCAAAAAATTGTATATATATATATATATCTATGTAAGAACAACTCACGAATGCATCTATTCTGATTCTAATCCAAACTATTTTACATATACCATTCTATCGTTGATGATGATGGTATCGTTCACTAAGGGCAACTTCACACAACTCTCCAATGAATGAGCTACTCCTCTGCACCCCTCCACTCCCCCCCAACACAAACCTCACTCCAGCTTGCCATCCATCTCCCCTCTCCCCAGCAGCATTCAACTCTGCTATTGCCTTGGCCTCTTCGTATGTTGTCCCTCCTACTATAAATAATACTATTACTTTGGGTGATTTGGCTAGTGGAGGGGCTATGACTGATGATGTTGTTGTCTTTGACGATGATGATATTGAAGAAGCTGCTCCACTACCTCCCCTTCCTCCTGCTCCAAATTGACCACCACCCAGACCCACACCACCATCAGTCTCTTTAGTTGTCGAGGGGTAATCAATCTCTGGTAACTTGCATTTCACTGCTGCTTCTAACAAGCTAACTATTGGAGGAATATGCTGAGTATATACATTCTCAACTCCCCTAAGATGCTGCTTTGCCAGTGCAGCAATACGGGCACTAACACTACGATCCCCAAAAATATCCTGTACACGTTGATCAGCCCCACTCTGTCTAAGCAGCAGTCTCAGAGCTGCCAACGACACTGCATCCACTCCCTGTGTTGCTAGTTGTGCTAGCAAAGCACCAACAGCAGGAGCTCCATCTTTTTCATACCTCAATGCAAATAGAGCAACCAGACGGAGCTTATCTCTTCCGTCAATCCCTCGGTCTTCAATCAAAGCAGACACGGCAGCACGGTGGGAGGATAGAGCAGGTGGAGAGCAGGCTACATCTTGCTCCAAGCTACTCACTTCCATCAACCTTCTTCTATCGATAACACTACTCAGTTCACCCATCAACGTCACATGCTTGTACACCAGTGCTTGTTGATGACTGTATTCAGGCAACGATTCGACAAAAGACGCCATATCTTCAATGCTATGTAGATTCGTTGCAGCTGCTCCTTGTCGTCCCCACTTCTCCACCATATCTTTTGCAGCCATACCTACATCCCCAAAATTAGAGTACTTATTTGCATTGAAGAATGAATCTTGTTGAGAAGATACGGTCACCTCGGCAAAGTCTGGTTTGATGCCGGCTACGTGTTTCAAGTCGACTCTATTGTCGACAATCCCAAGGAGGTCATGAATCATGGACTGGTAGGTCCATTGAGACAATAAAGGGGTGACTGGATCATCTTTTCTATCTATAATGAGCAATAGTGGGGAGCCGTCTCTACCTCTACTGCCAAAATCAAACAACTCCCGCTCTTCTACCGAGGTCAAGTGATGTAGAGAGGCAGCTAGTCGTTCACACATCTCACTGCCTCTCTGGTATCTAACAGTGAATCTCTTTCTGAGGGATAATGCTAGACTGCCAAGGCCATCTGTGAGCCTAGATATGGTGTCACTGGTAGCTCCGAAATCCCAGGAGATTGGCTGGAGGGTGATGTGAGGGCGGGGGAGGGGGATGGTAAAGTGATGGGGATCCAAGGCGATGAAATCGCCGAACATTTCTGAAACACCACCGACGAGTTCCTTGATGTCTCCTTCTGCCAAGTCTTGGAGACGCATGTCTTCTACTCTGTTGGTGAAGAATAAGAGGTATTCTCCAAACCTTGGTTCTCGGAATTCTCTTCTGAGGCGGGCGATGTTTTCTCGGGTGGGTCGGAGGAAGCAGACGGCCTTGAGATGGAAGAGTTGGTCTCCTCTGGTGTCTCCATCGATGCGTTCAACTAGGTATACTTCTTGGTCTAAGACCTCTGATTGGCTGTATACTGTGCTGACTATGGAAGTGGTCTCCTGATCGAGTAGCAAGACCTTCATTCCTGGAATTTCTTTCAGGGCCTTGTCGATATAAAATCGAAGTGTCTGCACTAGATCCATGGTGAGTTTGTTTTTGGATGTATGATTTATTGCACCTGTCCGTTCAAGTGTTATTATTGCTGGCCTCCAGCGTGAATTCGATTGCTGGAAGTGATCTGGGTGCTTTGAATCTTCCTACTCAGTGCAAACCATTATTAATGTCACGTGCATCACCTGAAATCAGTGCATCATATGTCAGTAATTCATAGAAATGTTTAGTTGATGCTGAGAATGCTGTTTTGTGAAGAAGAAGACAGAGCGCCCGACCCGTGATCGTCGTCGACGTTCCAAGCTTCAGTTGACCTGTCCCCAGCATTGAGTCGCTCTCTTCCCTCATCATGGTAGGCCTTATAGGAACTTAGCACAGCCCAACATCGTACTGAGATCATCATTATTCAGTCAAAAGCATGCCAAAGGAGACCAGAACTACCCACACCATGAGCACCATCATCTCTGCCAACGCCGTGGTCGTCCTCAAGATTCTTTTCTCTTCCGCCGTCGTTGGCAATTCCTAGACTCTACTCCTTCTTATACTCGCCCCCATCACCCTATCAGATAGAAATAGAATATTTTATATCGACCTACTAATGAGCGAACCCAACGTTGTTTTTATCTACTGTCTGAATATCTAATATTTTGGTTGAACGCAATGAAAGCTAAAAACCTTTGCCAAACCGAAAGAGCATGTCTTGGCAACAATCCAACGATATTTTTACATATATCAGAAGCTCATATACTACACAACCATTCTTCCCATCGCTCACCGCTACAAACACACCTTCATCACCGCCGCCAGCATATCTCCCAACCTCTCACCACCCCATCCACCATATGCTTCTCCTCCTCCTCCTCTGCATCATCAACAGATGGTAGCCTCTATAGCTCCACAGAGAGAGACACCGACATCACTAGCTTTGGCTTTGCCAGGAATTTCTACGAAAAATACCAAGTCGCCGGGGAAGCTCTGGGTGAAGGCACCTTTGGCACCGTCAAACGCGCCATCTGCAGGGAAACAGGCCATGAATACGCAGTTAAACACATGCCCAAACGCTTCCAATCAAACCTACCCAATTCCAAGCTAGAGTACTACTTTGTTAGACGAGTTAGAAATGAAGTTGACATCTGCAGCCACCTGGGAAAATCATTAAATGTGTGTTACTTTTACGGAGCTTACGAAGACGATGACTCTGTGGATCTAGTATTTGAAGTGTGTAGTGGTGGTCACCTGTGGAATGCAATAACAGGGGGGAGCTATGGAGAGAGGGATGCTGCTAGGTTGGTGAGAGATGTATTAAGAACGGTGGCTCAATGTCACGCTCAAGGCGTGCTGATGAGAGACATCAAACCTGAGAATTTTCTGTTTTCTTCCACCCAACCTGGAGCTCCACTGAAGGCTATAGACTTTGGATTATCCGTCTTCTGCTCCCCCGGTCAAATTATAGATGTCAGGGCTGGCACTGCCATCTACATAGCTCCAGAAGTATTGAAATGCGCCTATTCCTTGCCTGCAGACCTCTGGAGTGTGGGCATTGTGGCCTACCAACTCTTAGCAGGGAAACTTCCTTTTAGTGGAGAGGAAGGTTCAGAAGTGAGCGAGCTGTACATGACTCAAAAGGTATACCATCATAAGGATGTATTTAGGGCAGTACTATATGCTGACCTGGATTTTATTAATCCTCCGTGGACGACAATAGTATCGCCAGCTGCTAAAGAACTGATTCAAATGTTGCTGAGTAGGGACCCTGCTGAGAGGCCCACTGCTGAGGAGGCTCTAGGGCATCGTTGGTTTAAAGAACAACTTGCAGAAGTAATAGAAGATAGTAATAACAGTAGTACTACTAATAATAGTGATAATAATAACAATGAAAGTCTACTGTTGTTTGATGCGACCGTGGTACAAAGACTGCAGCGATTCGGCACATATGGGCGACTGAAACAAGCAGCCCTTAAAAGAATAGCTCAGCTAGCTCAAGTCAAAGGTACCTACCGTCTTCCCGACAATGAAATGCAGCGCGTCTTTTTCGAACTTGATTCCAACGGCAAAGGCAGCGTATGCCACGAAGAGTTACGCTCCGCACTGTTTGACGAACGTTTTGACCTCAGTGATGACGAAGCGGAGCAGTTGCTGTCTCAAGTAGACAATGCCAGTGGTGAGGTTGATTATCAATCCTGGATGGCAGCTTTAGGTGATTGGGGTGCTTTGAGAGGCTCTCCTGAATGGGAGAGTTTGTTAAAAGATGTGTTTGACAGCTTGGATGTGAGGGGAAAGGGAGTAATAGGGGGCCTTGAGCTAGAGGGTCTATTGTGTGGACCAGATGGGTGTGAATTCCCAGATGATGTAGGGGCTGCATTGAGAGAGGCCGATGTGGATCATGATGGGGGGATATCGTATGGGGATTTTAGACAATTTATGGATGCCCAGAGGCTGGAGAAGTTGGAATTGTTTGAAAATAGAGTGAGATCTTTGTCATCTAGGAAATAAAGTGAGGAAGAGAGTGAGCTGGTATTGATCTTTTGAATAAATGAAGGAATGAATAATATGCATCAGCAACATGATGAGAACACTCAGTTTTGTAATTTAATGGCAACTATTCTTACACTAGCTAGATATCATTATCATTATTTTGAAGGAGGTGGAGGTTCTTGTGTTGGGGAATTGAACGCACTCGCTGCTAAACTGCCTGCGCCTAATAAACCTGCTATTTTGACTGCACCACCTTTCAGGGCACCTGCCTTGGAGGCCATGGCAAGACCTCCAGCTAAACATGCCCTTGCTATAGTTCCAATACTAAAGGCTGCCATCTGTGGGAACACGTTGACGATGGGACGAAGAAGGGAAGACAATCAGTTTTCTGGTATAGTTGTTGATCAATCTTCGTTTCTCCACAGTTTATCAATATCTATAGACGAGTAAAACAATGGCGATAGCAAGGAATTTTGATTATAACGAAAGAAGTGCTGATTTTTAAACTGCGGACTACTTTTGAAAACTAGGCCTCAAACCAGCGACGCCATGCCCTCTCCTCCTTTTCTTTCCAGTCTCTCTCCCTTTTCACTCCAATTCGTTCATAAATTGTTCTGTGATAAGAAAGTAATATCAGATACAGATAGAACAGTCCCCAAATCAAATAAATTCGCAGGCCTCGGGTTTTCAATTGAATCTAGCAAAGATGGGAAGATCAGCCAGCAAGAATGCCGGCAAAATGGGGGCAGAATCTCTCACCTATCACGAGAAACGAGCATTGGGATTTGGTAGCGTCAAGGTAAGCTGCACTTGACGACGAACATAACACCACTCCTCGGTGTTTCCCGACTCACCTCTCCCCTTCTTCTTCTCACCCAAACCAGGAACGTCTGGGAAAAGACTCTCTAGGCCAATATTACGAGTGCAGATTGACTCTTCAACCAGCAATAGAACCAGTATGCACTTCATCAGGCTACCTATTCAGCAGAGAAGCAATCTTAGAAAACTTACTAGCTCAGAAGAAGGAAAACAAGAGGAAACTAGCCCTCTGGGAAGCACAGAAAACCCAAGCTACTCAGAAACAAACAGACATGGCAGCAGTAGAAAAAGATGCCGAACTACTAGCCTTTGATAGACAAAACCACGCTGGGGCCTCTACTCTACTCACATCTCGTCTCAAAGACGCCATCACAGAAGACGCAGCAGCTGCAATGCTGGGAGAAAGAAAGAGAACAGCTTCAGGTGTTATTAATATCAAGGAAAATGCCAAGAGAGTCAAAGGAGTGAAAGCTTTCTGGCTTCCAGGTAGAGATGAGGCTGAAGAGGTGGTAGATAAGCCAGATAGTAATACATACTGTCCTGCTAGTGGTGCTAAGTTGAAACTGAAAGATCTAATAACAGTGAAGTTCACTCCTGCAACAGGAGAACCGACAACAAAAGATCATCATCATGAACATCAACATCGCCATGCTGTTATAGAGTATATAGATCCAATAACCAAGGATACATTTACTAATGCATCCAAACTAGTATGCATCAAGCCAACTGGCGATGTAGTGTTATCAGATACATGGAAGAATGTCATCCTGCCAGATGGACATTATGATGGCAAGGCAGTGAGGGAAGGAGATGTGGTGGAGTTGAAGACGGGGGGAACTGGGTTCAGTGGAAGGGATGGGGAGGCAGTGGAGGCCAAGGCACACTTCCATTTGGGTCCAGGTAGTAGGTTGGCTGAAAGGAGGGGGCAGGGGGGGAGTGGTGGAAGCAGATTTGGATTGAGAATAGGGAATTGATTGATATTTGTTTTTGGAGAGCTGTGCACAAGTGGCGGAGAACAGGGATCTTGGGGTTTTCTCTCTTATTCGTATGCTGCGACTCCCTCCCCCCCCCCGCCCTCCCCAAATCAGGGTCATTTTATTGTGTTGTATATAATGTCAATCATTATAAAACGAATCATTGGAATCCCTCTAGGCTTGGATTATAGGCAGATTAGATCACAAAAGTCATTTTTCCCACCCAAATTATTTCCATAGACGTCTTTTCTCGATGAAGCAATAGATCCCAACGATGCCATTAGATCAGAAACAAGATTCCAATCCACTATTTCCACCCACCTCCTCCCTCATCACCTCCTCCCCTACCGTCCTCCGAGAACTCCTCGCCGGCGGCATTGCCGGAGCAGCAGGCAAATCCTCCGTCGCCCCCTTAGAACGAATCAAAATTCTCTACCAAACTGGAAAACTACACACCAGCGGCAGCGTAACCGCCACTTTTAAGGACATCCTCTCCAAGGAAGGCCTCCCAGGCTTATTTCGAGGCAACGGTGCCAGTGTCCTTCGCATCATCCCTTATGCCTCCATCCACTTTGGCCTATATGAGTACTACCGCAGAGATATCATCAAATTATTTAACATAGAACCTGATGACGCTAATATACACAGTGTACCGCCATTTATTGACTTATTAGCTGGATCGTCTGCAGGAGCTACTGCAGTCGCAATTACCTACCCATTAGATCTCGTCAGAACCAGACTTGCATATGCAACTGAAACTAATAATGCTAGTCATAGTAATACTAGAAGGCAGACAATAAGGGGGGTATTGAAATCAACATATGGATCTGAAGGACTAAGAGGAATGTATAGAGGTATTGGTCCTTCCATGTATGGAATCTTGCCATATGCAGGAATAAAATTTTATATCTATCAACATCTCAAACAAGCCTACCTCCATAAATATGGGCCTGATAGTAACACTAATAGTGGTGGTAATAATAAGATGAGGTTGCCAACAACAGTGATGTTGGGATGTGGAGCTGTGGCAGGTTTAGCAGCACAGACGGCTACGTATCCGTTTGATGTGGTGAGAAGGAGGATGCAAATAGATGGGCTCCTGAGAACAGTCAGAATGGGTACTGATAGCGGTAAAGCACTTTCATCATCATCATCATCATCATCATCAGGATCAGGATGGTTGCCAAGGAGTACACCAGGTGCATTAATTGAAATAGGAAAGAGAGAAGGGTGGAGAAAGCTGTATGCAGGGCTGAGGATCAATTATATGAAGGTGGTACCCTCAACAGCAATAGGGTTTACTATTTATGATCATATGAAATATGTGTTGGAATTACCACAAAATTTGTAAGAGAACTGGTAGGTAAAGAAAAAGAGGGTGTAAAAGTTGTCTGTATTGGTTGAGTTGTCAAGTCTTTTATGTTAAAAAGGAATTCCTACAGGGTCCCCCCCCCAAATAAATAAATAAATAAATGACAAACCACATTTCTCTGGTGCTGGTACAACAACGGCACCACATAGACATACACATACCAATAGATAGATTGGAGGAAACTAAAGAAAGAAACTAATGATGTCTATTATTGTATACAGCAGCAAATTTTCCTATCATCATCCCATTCCTCTTCTTCTTCACTCCAATTATGTTCACTGGGCTCGTATTCCCTGACCTCTACTAATGATTCATTCCACGTAATGGCTCTACTAGCTGCTGTTGGATCACTATTGTGATTATTAGATGGGTTATTTTTATGGATTTTGTTGGGTTTTAGTGCAGATCTAGCTGGTTTTAAGTCTTTCTTATGCCGCCTAGGAGCAGTGGAGATGGGGTCGGGGCTGTAGTGGTAAGCGTCGGGGTGCAGGCCCGCTTCTATTTCAAATGGAGAGGGGGCCGGCGTTACCCGTGGGTCTGGGGGGTGTTGTGTGTTTGACATGTTTCTATGGCTAGTGAATGGTGTATGGAGGGTCTGTGGAGGTCTATACTCGGCTGAGAGTTGGAATAAATGAGGTGTATTTGCTTATTCGATATGGATTCAGAGGGGAAAAAGACAACCAGGAATATTTGAAAGGTTGCTATCACACTTGAGTGACTGTAATATGTCCAATGTATTGTATGTAATTCAATTGATGCTTTGATTTGCACACCAAATTCTTGATTTCTTGATGAGATTAATGGCTTTGATTCAAAAGAGTTGCAACTTCTGCCCTTTTTCTCACGGCTTCAATCAATCTCTTTTTGCTGTAAAGAACCATGTAAAAGTCGAAATATCTAAAGGTTTTGCTCATCGTCCCCTCTCCTCTCCTGAATTGGCCGGACCTTCGCTCATCATCTTCTTCTTTTACACGATTACACAACCTTCTCCTCCTCATCGTCGTCTTCATCCTCTCACTCCATATCACACATACCATATTCTCAACTTATAGCTAAATTATCACACTCTTCTTTAATCTCACTGAACAGAGGACTACTCAAATACCTTTCTCCAAATGACGGTATGATCACCGCAATCCTCTTCCCTTTATTCTGACTTTCCAACGACAGACGAACAGCTGCAGCCATAGCTGCCCCACTGGAAATACCCACCATCAATCCCTCCTGTTGAGCCAGCTTCCTAGCCATTTCCATTGCATCATCACTGCTGACCTTTTCAACTTTATCCACAAGATTGGTGTCTAAGTTTTTGGGGATGAAACCCGCTCCAATGCCCTGGATCTTATGTGGACCAGGGGCACCGCCACTGATGACTGGAGATTCAGTTGGTTCCACTGCAACAATAGTAATTTTTGGGTTCTTTTCCTTTAGATACTTTCCGGTACCACTAATGGTACCGCCAGTACCGACTCCAGCAACAAAGATGTCAATCTTACCGTCCATCTGCTCCCAGATTTCAGGTCCAGTGGTTTCATAGTGGATCCTGGGATTGGCAGGATTTTCAAATTGTTGAGGAATCCAGGAGTTGGGGGTGGCTGCAGCTATTTCTTCTGCTTTGGCTATGCATCCCTTCATGCCCTTTACTGGGTCGGTGATGAAGAGTTGTGCTCCGAAGGCTCTCAGCATGATGCGGCGTTCTGAGGACATACTAGCTGGCATTACGAGGATGCATTTGTAGCCTTTAGTGGCTGCAACGTAGGCTAATGCAATACCAGTGTTACCAGAAGTAGGCTGAAGAGAAGAAAAGGGAGGAATGGAGGAGTGTGTGTGGTGGGGTGAGAAGATGTGCACTATGTGTTTTTTTGGAAGGAAGCGTAGCCCTGCTTCTTTGTTTAAAATGAAACCAACAGGGAATTAAGCAATTTGTAGACTGCAACTAACCTCAACAATGGTGCTGACACCTGGGGTGATCTTGCCTGCTTTCTCAGCGTCCAGAATCATGGCTGCACCAATTCTGTCCTTGACTGATGAGGCTGGGTTGCTCGACTCCAACTTGACAAAGATGGCAGATTGGCCGTCGTTAACACGGCGGATAGGGATCATAGGAGTGTTGCCGATCAATTCCAGAGGATCGTTGGTGATGGTTCTCTGCTTCTTTGAAGTAAACCAACCCATATTGAGGGATAAGATGAGAATCAAGCAAGATATGACACGCTATTTCAAGCTAGAATACGCTTGAACGGGAAATTTGGGGAATTAACAGACACGAACGACCTAATTGTGTTTGGGTTTGACATTTATTATTGGTATGGGAGGAAACACTTGATTTATGGGGGAAACAGAACGAGCGTACGCGTGTGCTGCCTTGAAAATGCTGCGCGCCCCTCTCTTCTCTTCTTCCATCTTCATCTCTCTTTCAATGTTTCTCCATACCAACTGTCCACCCTTCACAGGTAAGATGCATCACAACCTACATCTGACACCATATAAGTATCCTGAAATGAAAAACCAAATACTATCCCATTTGAATAGGCACCCATGTCGTCAGGATCAGGATGAAGTCAAGGACGGTTTAAAAATTGACATTCACCTTGCTTTCATTCAAAATTTCAGGCACTGCACAAAATTAGAGCGTGTGCATCATAGCCACATCACTGGTGTCAGGTCTAAAGCACTCACTGCCTCGCTATGAACGGGATTCATAGTCTGATCTCCAATAACAAGATGGCAGTAGAAAAACGAAGGATAAAAGCCGTCTTCTTCGGTGTGTTTCCCATCACCACACTGTATACACTACAATAATCATCTATCAACCTACCACGCCCTCACCCTTACCTTTCTCCCATCATTCATCTTGCAGACCTCGACGACACTCTTGTCCTCACCAAGGAAGCAGACATCAGAGCTTACCAATGTGTCACTGCCATAGCCAAGAAATCCCACCCATCTATCAATGAAGATCAGATTGTTAGAGACTGGAGACATTTATTTGCAGCTTCTCCTTGGGATCCAGAAGGACAGGTCAGTTTGGGGTGTTTTCCTAAGAAGGAAGAACAAGAAGAAAAAATAGGAGAGGGGAAGCGTCATGAGGGAAGATACCTCGCTACCTGCCCATTGAGATAATGGTGTTCTTGAGTCTTTAGATACGAGAAGAAAAGGAGAGATAGAATGGCTAGACAGAGAGATGATGGGGGGGCGGGAGAGAGATATGTGTCATGCATTTTTCATCTCCCTTTTCTCTTCTCTCTTCTTCTTCACATATTCCTTCTCTTCATCATCATCTCATACAATAAAACAAAAAGAGACCCCTTCAACAGGCTCATCTGCCTGGAAATTGTATCGGCAGTTATTATTATTATTATTATTATTATTATTATTTGAGAGTAAAGGCAGGGTCTCACATCATTCCCCACCATTTTCCCCTTCAACTCACCACAGGTACCAATAGAAGAATGGAGAGCCAGATTGTGGTCTAAAACACTCCAAAATCAAGGCATCACTGATAATGAAAATGAGGGAGATCAATTAACAACCATCAGCAAGGCCATGCAACACTGCTTCACTTCCACCCGTCTCCAGCACTTTCAATTTGCCCCCACGGTCGTAGACCTTGTCTCCCAACTCAAATCTTCTGGATACAAAATAGCTATAATAACAAATGGACATGCAGAAGTACAGCGGTCCAAGCTGGTAGCATGCGCTGCGCACGACTTGTTCAACCCCGACTGGATCGTTGTCGGTGGTGAAGAAATAATCAATGGAGGGAATGAGAAACCACATCCCAGTATATTTACCAAGGCGTGTAGATTGGTGGATTGTCAGCCGGCGGAAGCAGTTATAGTAGGAGATAGTTTGAAATGTGATGTGCAGGGTGGGATTAATGCTGGACTGGCTGCTACTGTGTGGGTGAATAATAATGATGGAGAGAAAAAAGTTCCTGTTGGTGGGCCTGTACCGACATATATTGTGAAATGTATTGCAGAGTTGCCAGCTGTATTAGAAGAATTAGAGAAATGATGATGAGAGCATGACGAGCTTGGGGATGTGTAATTTAGTAGAAAAAGGTTACACAGATGTATTTATACAATTGAATATGTTTTCTTCTTTTTGGTGTTCATAATGATTAGACAGCACTCCATGGATATATATAACTACTACTACCTAGGTACATGATTATTAATAATATAAACCTCTGATTGACGGCCCGCATAAACCCACACATGACAACATACCTTCTCCTCCTCCTCTCCTCCCCCTTAATTTATTACATTTCCCCCCTCTTCTTCTTCTCAATACGATCCAACACCTCCTGCACCAGGAAAGTATCTCTTAAACCTACTGGTGGAAATACAGGCCCAGCCAGCTCACTGAATATATTTAAATTATCGATCAACTTGTGCACTACCGTGCAGCCATCACATTGTACAAAGACAGAGCCAGATGACCAGGCTTGGGGATTGACCCATTTTTCATTGGAAGATTCACATAGATTGCAGGTGAACCTGACTTTTCTGGTCCTTCTTGGATGATGAGATGAGGATAACGTATTGGTGTCAGTGGTGGTAGGAGTAATGAAGGTGTCAAAAGAAGGAGAAACTGGAACGATGCCGAGGCACTTCACTTCTTCTTGGGCTTCTTCCTTTTCCTGGATGACTTGGAAAGAGGTGTCTATGACAATAATTCCCGAGAGAGCAGTGGTATTCATGTGGTTGTTGGTAGAGATGGGGACAGGAGGGAATGGAGATGGTTGCCTGACAAGGCCGGTGGAAGGAGAGGGAGGAGAAGAGGAACACTGGGAGAGTTTAGAACGACGGAGGACAAAGTTTGCACCGTGTAACTCAATGGCACGGTTGCTATGTTGTTGCTGTGCGGTGTCTTTAAGCCACCAATAACCTCCACCAGGTAGCTCTAGGGGTTTATCACCAGAGACACAGGTGATAATCCTATTTCGGTTAAATTTATTTATTTTCAGGGTTTGATTGAACATGGCGTTCATATGGTACATGAAATGACCACGGGTTTGTTCCTTGTGTTTGTCTTGAGTAAGTGTTGTCTATGTAATGACAGAAAATGCAGCCAGGTCGTTAGTCATCGAGAAAACAAGAGGAATGAGAGAAGCCAAGAACTTCCCCCTGTGGTTTGAATCTGAGCCCGCCTCCTCTCTGTGTTCTCCACCCCTCTTCTCTTGCTCGTCCTCCTATCTGCTATGCATACACATTGCGACTTTTAACAATATTGCATCATCTCAGAGCATTTGTAAACCAATCAACCTCCCCATTGCATCATCAACCCACTGCACAAGCAACTGATCTCCCATCAACTGATCACTCAAGATGGACACCATTCTTATCCCAACTGGAGCAAAAGGACTGGTTTTTGACTTGGATGGCACTGTATTACACACAATGCACCACCATTGGGCTGCTTGGAAGCGAGTAACCAAAGAAAACGATCTAGAATTCTCCCTCGACCGCCTCAAAGCTCTGGCCGGCAAGCCTTCCTATGAAATTTTTGCCATTCTTTGCAAGGAACAAAACAGAGTTAATATCAACCTTAAAGCGGTAGTCACACGCAAAACGGAGCTATATTGTGAATTGGCTATAGAGACGGAAACAATTGGCATTGTCATGGATATTGCCAAGCAAGCAAAACAACAAGGTCTGCCCATCGCCATTGCCACTGGTGGCAACAAAAAAAGCGTCATGGCAGCATTAGAAGCCGCTCAACTACTGGAATTCTTTGACGCCATAGTAACTGCCGACGATATTACTCCTGGTAATGGTAAACCTCATCCAGAGACCTTTAGTAGAGCTGCCCAGGCTATTAACGTAGCTCCTGAATGGTGTGTAGGATATGAAGATGCCGAGCTGGGAATGCAAGCGATAGAAGCAGCGGGATTCCTGGCTGCCATTAATGTGACTAAACTGGAGGGGTACCCTCATATTCATGAATAGGTATTTGAATAATGTAAATTTATTATTCCTACACTTGTAAATGTGAACACTAAAGGGTAAGAATTACATGTCACGCATCATCACTCACTCGTTACCTCCTGCATTCTTCCATCTCTTTCCAATTTTACTCCAAACTCCCAAACATGTATGTCATTGCATGGGACATCAAAGTAATATTATTATCGATTCAAAAAAAGTTTTCAACAACAACTTTCACATTCTTCTTTTCAAAAGAATGGGGCACCTCCAGCTGCTATTTCCAAACCAAGCAACACAGCAAATCCTAGCATAGCAGCTCTACCATTAACCTTCTCCGCTTTGACTGAAAAGAAGCCAAAGTCTTCATTTTTGACTCCCTTGAGAGCAGGTACCATTGTGGCATAGATGATCAAAACCGTAGCGACTGCCCACCTCCAAGAAGCATTGTCTGGTTGAAGGAGAGCCTCTGCTGATAAACCAGTTGTGTGTTCTTTGTATGCTAGGTATAAGAGGGACATCATTGCTAGTCTTCCGTTGAGTTTTTCTGGAACTGGGCCATTGAATTTCATGGCATCGAAGAAGGAGACACGATAGGAAGAGGGAGAAGGCGGTGGCATTCTGGCTTGTGTTGAAGGTGGTGGCGTGGACGTGGTAGTAGTTGATGCACCATTCTCATAAGCATTCACTAATGTTAATTGACGTTTATTGAAGCGTGGTTTCTGCAATAATGCACTATTAAACAAGCTAGAATTACCACTTTGGGGAACTAATCCCTGTGATTTTGTGTATATCTTTTGCACATTCATCCTATTGGTCGACTATTTACCACCACTAAATGATTGGTTAAAGTGTCTGAACATGTAACGGTGCTCCAGCATTTCAAATCAGAAAAAATGAGTGGCGAACGGTGTTGACCCGCTCTCTCCTTCCCTTCTCTCACCTCTTCTTCTCTCCCATCTTTATCTCTGCCATCGAAAATATCTCCACCTCTCCACCTGCCTCCTCCCCACCTCCCTCCATCTTTACTTTCTCATGGACCCTCTCCGCCTCCTTAATCATCACACTCGCTATCTGACTGGCAGGAACACTCCCCACAATTTTTGAATAAATCTTCTCTGCTGCCCTAGCCTTCTCCCCTCTCTCAATCAGTCCTGGTCTCATAATTGTAACTGCAGGAAACCCTGCTGATATAACTGCCTGCTCTGCCTCACCTTTAGTCTTGGAATACAACAAGCCATGCATGATTTTCCAATCAGTAGCAGGGAGAGATGCATTTGCGCCTTGGGCAGAGACAAGGGAGTAGTGAGGGACATTGGCCTGCCTGGCTGCTGTGGCTGCATCTCTAACGTAGTCTCTGTCTACCTTTCTGAAAGCGTCTGCACTGCCGCTAACTGCTCTAGTGGTTCCAAGGGCTACGAAGACTGAGTCTGCTCCAGAGAAGAGGTGATGTTGAGTGGGGAGGGTGTCCATGTCAATGGTGTGTTGGTGGAGCTTGTCGGAGGTGATGTCAAGAGGACGTCGACCTATTGTGGTAATAGAGGTCCAATGGTTATTTTTTAGGAGCTGCTTGACAATGTGTTCGCCTGGAAGGAGGGATGGGGACGTGAGATACCTGTTTGAAGGGTGGAATAATAATAATCTAAATAATCCAAGGGCAGAGATATTCACTTGACAGGAAAGAAGATGAATAACTCACCAACAGCACCAGTATGCCCTAGTACAACGGCTTTAAGACCAGTTCTAGAGTTCTGCATTTAGTTTGCTTTTAATGAAGTGAGAAATTGGGTTACAAACCAGTGAACGTGCCGGTGAAGTGGGAAGCTCCTGTAGAGCAAGTCCTCCGATTGGGCGATGGCTGTTGATGGGTGAGAGATTTTGTCACAACTTTTTATATACTTATTGGGTGTGGGTTCTGTTGAGATCAACCAACATCCTCACGGATTATTGAGTGAATTGGAGGTGTGGATGGTACTTTAAAGACCTATATGTAAAACTAAAAATGACTCTCATCCAAGAAAATAGAACTGCGGCTGCCTGGGGTTCGATTCCCTGATGATGCACATAATCGTCAGACTGCTGTAACAAGCCGGACGCATCATTGGTGTAGTGGTAACATAGCCGCTTGCCATGTATTTTTTATTGTTTGGAGGCTCTGCCTCACATATATGTTGTATGGATATTGTCTTTCACAGCCTTCATCACATGTCTTCAAATGAAGACGTTTCACTACAAATAATTCCAACTTTTCACTATAAATCCTACTGATCTGAAACGTATAGATTACAATGATTCTAATGATATAATTTGAGCGAGAAATGGCAATTTTTCAAGAAGATGGAGTTGAGATGGCCGCAGCTATCTCATGTCGGTGACGACAACTTGGGAAACCCAATCTTGTAAGGGAGGAAAGTAAGTATAAGCTATCGTCTATTTAAATGAGTGTACATATACAATCATAGTTTCATTTCTTAGGTACAACAGCTAGCATCAAACCAACTAAGCAGAGTCTCCCCTATAGCATCACTCACCACCCCTCACCTCTCTCTCCCCCAAAACCATCATCATCATCATTCAAAGCTCACCACCCTCTTCTCTTCCTCCATATGCCCCACCAACTTCCCCAATATAGCCACCACATCAGCCGGATCATTGACGTAAAAGGGAGCTTTACTTGGCTTCTGACCCACTGTACATGCATACACGTCAGTACTCCCACCCTTCAATCCCTCCGACACAGCATTAAACATATCTTCATCACTCCTATCATTCCCTATACACAGCACAAACTCAGGTAAAGAACCTGCTGCAGACATTGATGATGACCCCAGCATTGAAGATGACGCCGTTATCTCATGCAACACACGCTCCACCACTCTCCCTTTGCTCAGCCCTTGTGGTTTGACTTCCACGATGCAACTACCGGGAACAACCTCCACTGGCTCGTTGTATAGCACACCTTCTAGATGATCAAGCAGCTCTTTAGCTTGCCAAGAGCCAAAGTCTGGGTCAGCGTCTCTGTAATGCCATACCAGCGCGCTTTCTTTTGCTTCAATACTGGATCCGTCGGTGCTTTCTGTGTACAATTGAAGAATAGGGAGGGCTATGTCTTGCCAGTCAAATCTCACCTCTGGATCTTGCACTTGCCACGCTGCTGCTCCATTATTATTACTGTTTTTACCTCTATGCCCAGCTGGCCGTAGGTAAAATCCATGCTCGGCAGCCAAACCAAGCCCAGGCACCTCTTGGAACCATTCCTCCAACTCATGCTTTCCTCTACCAGATATGATGTACACATGGTTACCAGGGTCTACACACAACTCCTTCAACACCAACAGTGTCTCGTGACTAGGTCTAGAACTAATAGAAGACTGTGTCACCAAAGTACCATCATGATCCAGTAAGACCAACCTCTGATGAGCCTTTTTATAGGCCTTCACCACCTGCTCAGCTTGGAGTTTTCTAAAGTTGGACGTCAGAGCAACCATTCTAAATGAGTCCAGGCCAAAGCCTAGATCAAAGCATTGCAATCTAGCATGATCTCTAGTGAATCTAGTCAAATCTGCTACGTAACTCTTCGCCCAGAATTGTACTGTGTGATTAGACACATATTTCCAATGTTTTTCGTGTCTAATTGCAGCGTCTACATGTGTCTGTCTGATGGCAGTATATATAGCATCTCTCACTGCTTCTATGCTCCAAGGGTTGACTCGGATTGCTCCACTCAGACTGGGACTGCAGCCTACAAATTCACTCACTACAAGACCACTACGTGGGGCATTGGATGGGGGGATGGTGGTTGTGGTCGTCGAGGTGGTGCTCCCTGGCCCTCCTCCTCCTCCTCCATGCATGCTATCGTCTTCGGTAATATTGATCCCCATGCTCTCCATCCCTGCAGCCTGTCGTGCTACAATATACTCATACGGCATCAAGTTCATGCCGTCTCTTGTAGCCGTGACAACTGCAACGTCTGCTATGGAATATAGCGCCAGTCTCTCATACAGAGGCACTGGTCGCTCCAGCCATACGACTGGCTCATACCCATTGGATGAAAATTTAGAGTTGATGGAAGATACCAACGCCGTCACTGTGGTTTGAAGCTCTTCCACGAGCTTTCCTGGAGCTCTAGCAGCGGTAGTGACTTGAATGAGCACCAATTTGCCTCTCCATTCTGGATGATGGACCAACACCTGTTCAAAAGCCTGCAATTTAAGTTCTATTCCTTTGAATATGTCCATATCATCAACTGCAATGAGTACCGTCTTCCCAGCAAATTGAGCTGCCAGTTCCCCTCTCCTCCACTTGGTGTCCGACCAACCAAATCCAGCCAACAGCCTCTCTGGCTTCACCCCAGTAGGCATGATTTTAATACCCACATCTCTTCCATAGTACTCTAGTATAATACTTCCCCTGCTGGTCCTATGTTCCAGGCCCAGCATGCGACTGCAGCAGGATAGGAAATGCCTAGCATAGTCAAATGTGTGGAATCCGATTAAATCTGCGTTCAACAGACTGCGTAAGATTTCTTCTCTTCTTGGGAATGTTCTAAAGATCTCACTAGAGGGAAAGGGGGAGTGGAGGAAAATGCCACATCTCACTCGGTGAAATCGTTTTCTAATCAAGCTGGGTAGCACCAGCAAGTGATAATCGTGGATCCAAACGAAATCGTCTTCCAAGCTGACCAATACTTCTACCAGTTTGTTTGCAAAGGCCATGTTGGCCCTGACGTAGGCAGACCAGAGAGCAGGGTCGAACCGACTGGGGGAGTTGGGGTTTAATGGGATGAGGTAGTGCATCATTGGCCATAATTGCTGTTTGCAGAACTTCTTGTAATAGTTTTCCTTTAATTCTGCTCCCAAGAAGACAGGGTAGCATTTGAATTGTTTATGGAGTTGGGTGGCTACTTCTTCTTGTTCTGCTCCATCTACTTCTACGGAGAGGCAGCCTACGTAGACGGCTTCATGGTCCTCAGGGAGGCCTTCTCGGGCTTGTCTAACAAGGGCGTCTTCGTCCCATTCAAATGTCCAGCCGGTGACTTCGTCTCTTTTGGATACGAGGGGCAGGTGGTTGCATACGAATATTACCCTGCTTAATGATGAATAGGGGAAGGGTTAGTGAGTGAGTGAGCAGGAAGGAAGAGAAGGGAGGAGGGGACGTGCCGGAGGGGGTCTCCGCGTCTCTCGTCGATCATTGACCATCAAAGGTGAGGTGACGGCTCGACACTGTATCCAACATACCTTTGCAGCTTCTGGGTTTCTAAACTGTCAATGGAATTCCGAGAACCCGTGTAATGAGCAGCCGAGTTGTGAGACAGGGGTCCACCTCCAAGTAATTCTCCCGTTGAGCCACCGAAATCGCCCTGTGCAAGGGCTTGGAGGTTCGAAAATGACTTTCTAGAAAATTGCATTGTTGCAAAACTACGTTACGAAAGCTTCAAGTGCCAAGTTTTAGAGAATCGCTATGATGGAGAGTGGTGAACTGGAGTTTTTACTCCCTTTTCAGGTCTTATAATATTATGATGCTACGATATGATCTTTATATTTATCTATGTTGCTCGTACCATAATATTTGCCAGTCAAGAAGAAGGAGCACAGCGCTGCTGACGTCAGTAACGGCCGTCAACGTCCCTCAAGTTGAGCACACCAAGCTCCCTTCTGCTGTTTTCCCTCAGATCAGTAAAGATAAGACAACCCTTTTTACTTTATTAATTTTTTTTATCAGACTAGTAAGATATAGGTGCATGCTACTTTAAATATCAAAGGTAGCAGCAGTCATTGTTTGTTGGGACATCCATCACCACTTTTCCACATCTCTCTGTGCGTTTATCACTTCTCACCCTCTCCACCATTCTCATCCGAATGAGACACCAAGCAAGATTCAAGCTTTATTACTTGTCTCTGACATTTACCTGAGGATGGTATGTTTGGTGGACTGAATTTAGCCCAGGCTCCTATTCCACCTCGTTCACTGCCACAGCACGCTCTAAGGTCGTAGACTTCGTCGGGGCAGATCTCTTCAACTAAACACCAGGTCGTTCTCTGATTGAGATCTCTGCATACAATGTCCGCCTGTATCTTGTGCTTGTCTTTGCAGGTCTTTAAAGCTTTCAGGAGAGAGTCACATGTTGTCATTTGAAATTTCAGTTGAATCAGAGATGCTGCCCTCCTCTCTTTATTAAGCTTTGTGAACTAGTATTTTCACTCTCCTCTACATATTCATACCAGTTGTAAAAGTAGTGTTTTGCAGTTGAGTGTAAGTATTCTTCCTCAGTTTTTGAACGTTTTGAACATTTTGGATGGAGAAGAAGGAGATGGAGGAGGGAAAGAGAGAGGTGAGACGGATGGACCTCGTCGTCTGCACAGCCGCCTCAGCCCTCACCAGAAGCCGTCAAGACGACGGAGATGGCCTCTTCAACCTCATTTCAATAGCAAAGTTCATTGATACAAACTCAACAATACGCAAGCAACCCCCCTAGATCTATATTAGCCTGCACCTGGTCCGCATTATCAACGACCAGCAGCCAACAAATTCTCAAGCGCGTCTATCGATAAAGATTAATCAAGCTGGATACCTTTCTGACTCCTCGTGTTTACCAGTATGCCAGACGACGACTCTTCTAGTAGTAGTTGTGGTCATAAGAGGTCAAATAGAAGGATTAAGAGCAATAAAATCGTAAAGTCTACCTGGGAACCCCCTCTCCCTCCTGTAGTTGAAGAAATTAGACCGTGGGGCGCAGGTTAGAATTGATCAAATTCTCATGGCACCAATTAGAGCTAGCGTGCAACCTCAAGCCAGCATTCATGATCCTACGACGGCTGATCTGCACGCCCCTCCTACACAATCACCCCCACTCACCTCCCCCCCTCCCCCAATCCATTACTACAACCACAGTTCCATTCTCTGCTGGCTTCACGGATTGTGTCAAGAAGCCAAGCTAACAGGACTAGGTCATACACACACCTGCAATCACGGTCATCTGTACTCTATCTCTGTTATTGTTCCAGGTGCCCGTATTTTAGAAATATTTTAGAAATATAAATATCTATAGACCATAGCATTAGACTACATTTAGTTTTATTAGAACAGATTATAGTATTAGATATAATGGTTCCTCCACCTCCATCATTGAAAGCCTGCCCTTCCCAGATTCTTCCCTGCCCCGTCTTTGAAGGCAGCGAGAAGCGCATCGAAGTGACGTTTGCTGTCAGCCCCTCCTCCCCACCCGAGGGCCTACGCGCACTCACTCGTGCCCAACTGGATGCTATGCTGGACCTGGCTTCTTGCGAGATTGTTTCCCACAAATTCAACACTCACTTTGATGCCTATGTGCTCAGTGAATCTAGTCTGTTTGTGTTTGCTGACCGTATAGTCCTCAAGACCTGCGGTACTACCCGGCTATTGGAGGCTGCGCCGTACATGGTTGAGTTGGCCACTAGTGATGAGCTCAACATGGTGCCCGCGCGCGTCAAGTACAGTCGTGCTTCTTATCTCTTCCCAGAGAACCAACCCGCGCCTCACTCTTCTTTTGATGAGGAGGCATTCATTTTGAGACAGCTGTTCAGCCCCTACTTGGGGCCTGGAAGTGCACATGTCTTGGGTGATAAATTCAATGGCTTGGAGTGGCATGTATTCGTGGCTGGATCTACTCCTGCTACTCCTGGTATTGATGCCTTGGCATCATCTGCTTTGCCTCCCATTCCATCACTACGACCACTCTCCCCCCGACACACAGTGGAAGTGTGCATGACTGGCCTGGCGCCTTCCAAAGCCGCCTCTTTCTACCGCCACCAACACAGTTTCGTGTCCACTAAACACACCACCGACGTCTCTGGCATCGCCAGCCTCCTGGATCAAGAAGACATTGACGATTACGTCTTTGAGCCATGTGGCTACTCCATGAATGGTATCGTCTCCAAAGATAGTGATGCCTTTTCTACAATCCACATCACCCCTGAAGATGGCTTCTCTTATGCATCATTTGAGTTGTGTGGATATGATGTCACTGATGTTGATGTTGACTCTCTGGTCACCGCTGTCACTGATATCCTGGAGCCTTCGAATGTGAGTGTTACGCTGAGCGTAGATGGGAAGTTGCCTGATGTGTGGGGAAGCAGACGCGGGTTTGCTCTGCCTCCTTTTTATCATTGTGTGAGTGCTTCTTACCAGGAGCTGACTGCTGGTGGGTCTGTGGCTTACTTTGTGCTGGAACACCAGCCATTGTTGGCTGCGCAAGCTGCTGAGGCTGAGGCTAAGGCTGCAGCAAAAGCAGCTCAGGAAGAGAAACAAGAGGTTGTTGTTGATGATGGTGGTCGTGTGGATGGTGCAACTACTCCTCAGCTTCCAGAAAAGCAGGCAGGAAGAGATGCCAACGCTGGCTCAAGTGCAGCTTCATCTCCATTGGCAGCGCCACCAAGTCCACGTGCGGTGTTGAGAGACCAACAGCAGCAGGAACAGGATCAAGGTGGCATGTTGTCTAGAGGAGGAAGAAACACCAATGCTGCTGCTGCTGCTGGTGGTGGTACAATCCGTCATCGCTTCCCGTCCTTCTCCACGGCCACCAACTCTTCTGTCACGTCTTCTCTCCATGAAGGCACTGCCTCTTTGATGAGCGACTCAGCTTCTGAAGGCTCTGGAGGCAGTGCTCAATGCTGCGCTGCTGCTGCAGCAGGAACTGAAGGAGGAGCTGGTTCAGCATTTGATGACGTGATCACTGCATTCGGGGCAGTCAAGCTGGCCTCATCCGATTCTGCCACAATTGACGCACAACTTGAAGAACTCGTTGGCAAGTATGATCTTGACGATACCACCTACATAATCGACCTGGGAGTCATCAAGAGACTTTATGGTGCTTGGTTGATCAACTTCCCCCGTATCCACCCTCACTACGCTGTTAAATGCAACCCAGATACAGCCTTGTTGGCCACACTGGCGGCTCTTGGTTGTGGATTCGATTATGCCAGTGACGCTGAGCTGGACATGGTTCTTCGCTTGGGAGTCCATCCTGATCGTATTGTTTTTGCCAACCCCTGCAAGAGGCCACGAGACTGCAGACATGCTCAATCTAATGGTGTTGCTCTTACTACATTTGACACTGAAGCAGAGCTTATCAAAGTGGCCAGATGGCAGCCTACCGCCAAGACATTGCTCCGTATTAGAGCTGATGATCCTGGTGCCCGATGCCAGCTGGGCAACAAATATGGAGCCGAACCAGAAGAATGGGCTTGTTTGTTTAAGAAGGCAGCTGAACTCGGTGTTGATGTTGCTGGAGTGGCCTTCCATGTTGGTTCAGGTGCCACCAACCCAGCCGCCTTTTCGTATGCAGTGGAACTGGCACGTGAGTGCTGGGAAGCAGGGCTCAAAGCTGGGTTTAAAATGAGAGTACTGGATGTCGGTGGAGGGTTCAGTGGGGGTCAGTTTGATGGAAATGGTAAGATCAATTTGGGAGAAGTAGCTGATGCATTGAATGCTGCCCTGGATACCCACTTCCCTCCAGCTGACAAGCAAGGAGAAAGAGGAGGAGAGGAAGTCACGGTCATCGCTGAACCAGGGAGATATTTTGCAGAGTTTGCCGCCACCCTTGCGGCCCCAATCATCGGCCGTCGTATCAGGATAGAAGGCGAGTGCGCCGCCCTGGGTGACGCTCAATCCTACGACTACTGGATCACTGACGGTCTCTACGGCTCCATGAATTGCTTGTTGTACGATCATGCTGTGCTCCAAGCAAGACCAATGGGTGGAGTTGTTGCTGGTTCTCAGTTGGTGAGATCAACAGTGTTTGGGCCTACGTGTGATGGGCTGGACACTGTGTTCCGTGATCATCCGCTGCCGGAGATGGAGGTTGGGCAGTGGTTGGTGTTTCCATCTATGGGAGCTTATACATTGTGTGGGGCGTCCAAGTTTAATGGAATCAATGCGGTGGATGTTGCTACTTACTATGTGTGCTCTGAAGATAATTAAGAAATAGAGAGAAGTAGGAATGAAGATATAGTGGGTTGTGTGTGTGTGTGTGTTTTGAATATAGGTTCAGGAGAAAGAAAGGAGTTTGTTTTAATGTGCTTTGGTGTTATTGGCTTATTTTTGAAAAATGAAGAGGATGGATCTTTGGCTGAATGAAAGTCTTTTGATTGATAGGTTTCTGTCACACTAGTGTCCCCTTTTCCCTTTGTTTGATGAAATAGCCAGCTTTTGTTTTGAGTTTTGTCTACAACTAAAATTTGCAAAGGAATTTGATATACTCGGAGTAGCAGTACTTCCATAAAAAGGCACTTACAATTTGAATATATAGTGCAGTGTTGTAAGAAGGTTAGTAGTACTGCATTATTGCATTTGTTACAGATATTAACTGCTTGGGAGGTGAATAGTATAATCTTTCAAAATCTGTCAATACTGCCTTGTTTCACCAACTGCTGATTCCCTACATAATTCATTGCAGCCGTTACCGATGCCTCTCCTCCTTCCCTCCCAGTCAGCCATGAATTGTAGTCTAATCTAGACACCAGATTCAGCAGACTTTCCAGCTCCTCTCTAGAATCAGACTTCTCAGCTTGTGCCTGTTTATGGGTCTCTACCAAGGCAGCCACAAAACCACCAACACTGTCCATGAATTTATTCCTTAGTTCTGCAACAGGGCCAGAGAAGCCAGGGTCTTCCAGTATCTGAGTCAGTGCTATTCTTGCCTTGAGTGCTCTGAGTTCCTTTCTCTCTCTCTGACCACCGGATCCACGGGGATCCCTGCCCATTGCTGCCATTTCATTCTCTGCTTCCTCATCAAAAGCATCGTAATTCAAATTCAAATATCTATCAGACAGACGGACAAATTGTAACGCCAAGTCTTTCAGTTTCATCATTGCCTTCAGCACTGCTACCTTTCTAGACAGCAATGACCCTTTCAAGACCTTTCTCAGAAACAGTCTATGTTGCTCTACAATGGCATCCAGATCTGCAGCTTCTTTCACTGATCTTTCAAAATCAGCCCACAGTGGTTCTAGGACTTCAAATGTCAGGTACAACAGGTATTGACGGAAGAAGTGGTTGGTGAGTTGACACAGGCTGTGCATCTTTGTTAATGTTGCAGCTGCTTCATCACTCAGTCTCATTGCCACACTACTACCTCTACTACCATTACCATACTTCTTTCCACCACCACTATTACTATTACTATTACGAATAAACTTACTTCTTCTATGAGTAATAGCAAGGTCAGCAGTAGCAGCCACCAGCCCTGTTACCCTCACCAACTCCCTCTCCACCCACTTCAATTCAAACAAATGCTTGAACACCATCTGATACTGAGCTACTGAAGCTTCAGGTGCAACTATACTCAGTGGCCATGGTACTTGGTAGGACAACATGAACGACTCCCTTGCTGTTCTCTTTTCACCAATGGTGGCTTTTTCTTCTTCAGTCATGGGAGTCGGCACAACGGGCTTTAGCGGACCTGGAGCACCCATTCCTCCCTTCTTCAGTGGAGATGTGAGATTGCCATATCTACTGGTACTAAATCCTCCACCAATACCACCAGCAGTACCACCAGCAGTATTATAGGCCTGGTGGAGAGCGTTTTGAGTGATGGCGCCCAGCATGGTGAAGATGGACCTGTGATCCATGGCTGCCTTGAGTTGACGAGCAGCTGGATCTGCAGCTGCACTACTGCTTCTAATGGCAATATCCAAAATGTTTTGTAACTGCAGGAGAGGCACATTAGCAATCATATGTGTCCATTCAGCTTCACCTGCGTCCATGATCTGGGAGAGGACGTCCCCTTGAGATGTTAAAAAGTACCGTTTGAGAGTGGCGAGTCCGGGGAGCAGACCGACCTCTCTCCTCAGCAGATCTAGGGCTGCACTGCTGGCTGCTTTGTGTGCTTGTGATATGGCCAGTAAGAATCTGCTAGACTCGTCATATTCAAATCTGGCTGATGCCGATGATGATGATGATGATAACAATGACGACGACAAAGTTCCTCCCTGTATCTTTTTCCCACAGGCTTTGATAACATTGAGGTACTTGCCCGTGGCTAGAATCTGGTCCTTTGCTCTACTTAAGAAATGAGGAACATCATGGAGCACCTTCCTGCCATCACTAGAGATCAATGGCTGCCCATGTACGGGGTCCAGTGACAATCTCAAAGTATACCTGTCGTGCCAGAATCCACACTGACCGTCAGAGGTCAAAGCGTCCTTGGCCACCGTAACATCTTGAACCACCATGAACTCATTCCAGGGGTCATCTACTTCTCCATTGCATATCCATTGTTCTAACATTTGGAAATAAGGCTCTGCTGCAGCTCTAAGGAGCCTGATGGCCAGTCTATGAGCGTGAACATCCCCTGCAGATGCAGAGCAACGAGCTGACAGAGAGTCCAATAATGCAGCGCCTCTGAGCTTGTTTGAAGAGGCATCTGCAGCAAGTGTGGCAGCTAATCTGAGAGCAGACATTGGAGGCTGTACAAAGTACCACATTCCTTGTAGCGTCAGTTTACCCAGCTTCAATTGCCCTTCTAATTGAGCCACAATCACCTCCCAGTCGTTCAGCAGAGCTCTCAGTGCCCCAGACAGCGCTTGGCATACCTGACCCCATTCATAACATGCTCCGCTTCTTGTTTCTATATACCTTTGAATAATAACGACATAGTTGCATATAGGGAGCATTCTAGCTGCCATTTCATACACAGCAGGCTCTAGTTGTTCCCTATCCAGTATTTCAAAGCCAATACGCCCTCCTCCTCCTGATTGTGACTTGGATGATATTGATTTTGATGATGTTTCATCAATCATCAATCTGCTCTTGACATATGTACCATCTAAACCTAAGAATGTATACAGCATATCATCTACCAACATATTTTCTTGCATGACTGGTGGATAGGTGCCTAGACTCCTCCTTGTAATATTCTCTTGTTGTTGACGGAGGTTGGGTGAAGGGATGGTGGGATTTAAAAAGAGGAAGGAACCGTTTAGATATAAGCGTCCAGCTAGCCATTCAGGAGGGGTAGGTGTAGGTGGCTGTGATGATGACGAGGATTGAGGTGTATCTGTAGTATTATTTTTATTACCTCCTTGTTGTTGTTGTGAGAGATGCACAGGGAGGGAGGGGAGAGGGGAGAAGAGATCGCCGACTGGAGGGATGGCAGCCTCTGGAGAGAGGGAGCTGGCTGCAGCCCTGATGGCGTCTGCAAACCTAGGGGTGTATTCTTTTGGTTTCTTGTCGGGCGATGATGGGGTGATGATGAGGGGGTTCATTTGTTTGGAGGTGGAGAGTGGGTGGGTGTGGTTGTTGGGAGGGACAGTGGCGGAGGAGGAATTCATGAGTGCGAGCTTGGCGCGGTTGGCTTCCAGGGCTGCACGAACATCTGGAGCGTCAAGAGCTTTGAGCTTCTCTGAAATAGGATCAGAACTCATGGTTATGGGAGCTTTGATCGCTAAAACTTTTTCTTGCTTTGAATTCAACTCAGTCTCAGTGGCACCAGTGGGGGGACATGTGCTTAATTGATTATTATGAGTGCCTGGAATAGAGGTAATTGCTTTCTAACTTAAAACAACGTGTTCTGTTCGTAGCTATGATCACAGGTTTTATTCAAAGTGATTTGACTTTGTTCTAGGCCTAAATAACCCTTCTTTGAGTAAAAGAAAGGATAGTTTGCGTAGCTTGAAGTGTGGAAAACGCAGCAAAGAATGATGGAATGCGCTGCTAAGCTGGACATGACGAGAGAAGGATGGGAGAGGATTTTTCGGTTCTCAGGTTCTGGGAACGACTTTTCTCTCTCATAAAGGGTGCCCTTGATTTCTCACCCCAACGCACATCATTGGAAATATATCGAATACATCAGGGTAGTTTATTCCATTCCGTGGGAAAATAAACCAAGACCTTGTATTGTGTGGACTTTTTTCTCAATGCAAACATTACTTCCAGGAACCAGGAGAGGAGCCACCGTTCCTCGTCCTTATCATGCATCAGTTTCGTCACTAGGTTTACACATTCCACCCTACCACCCTTCTCTCCGCAAGTCCTCCCTACTATTCTTCCGACCCACAACAAGGGCAACATCGTCCGCCAATGACAATGACGATACCACAACTGGCAAACAGCGCGAACAACAACAACAACAACAAGACCCTCCTCCATCATCATCCTCTTCTTCCATAGACACTACCTCCACCTCCCAAAATGAAGAGCAACAACAAAAAACCCTCATCATGGGCCTCTCCTCCCTCCCCGCTGCCATTATAGAACTAGCCAGGCTCCTCATCTTCATCCCCACCAAGGTTGCTTTCAGCATACTTGTATTATCACCCCTTGCATGGATAATAGAAAGAATGGGACTGTTGAAAGTCAATGCTGAAGCTCTTTTAGAGAAGTTGGAGGAAGCTAATAACGCATCGCCAGTTTCTGCTGATAGGGTTGCTGAGACGCTGAGAAAACTCAACAATATGAAGACCATTGTTGTTAGAAGCAATACTACTGGTACTGCTAGTAATAATGAAGGTGCTTCATCCATCTCCCCCTCTTCTTATCCATCAAAACCAACCTCTGGTGGTCATATAGAATGTTCCGATGTAGTAGTAGATTTCGTAGAAAAAAGAATCCTCTCCCCGCCCTCCGACCCAACTACCCAAAAACCATTTGCTGCCAATGCTGCCGTCGTCAGAGAATACATCGCTGCTCTAGTCAAGACTGGGAGGTTGGATACATATGGTAATGAAAAGGAAGCTGTTGCTGCTGGGGGTGCTTTGACTGCTTCTCAGTCTCATCGTTCTCTCCCCAAGTTGTTGGATCAACTGAAGCAACTGGCTGGGCAGGATGATGCTTCCTTTGCTGAGATGATCTCACAAGAATCATCAATATCAGTGGGTATGGCAGCTACAAGGCCTTTGCATGTATATGTCAGTGGATCTGGAAATGCAGTCCTTGGAGGAGGAGGAGGAACAGCAGGAGCTGCTAAACCGCCAGCATTATGGACAGCTTTACAAAGCTTCTTCTGGTTTTGGATTGGTCTTAGTTTGTTTTCCATGGTATGGGGGCTGGGCACATCATTAGTAAAAAGACCTATGCCTGGTACTACTACTACTACATCATCATCTTCATTCTTTGGTGGTAGTAGTGGACTAGGAGGTGTCCCTTCTTTCTCTAGTTCCACCAATGGACCAATGGCCAATCAACCAATGATGCCACCAGGAGGAATATTCGCTCCCAAGGAGTACAACAAAGAAAACATGCCTGAAAAGTCAGTCAAGACATTCAAAGACGTCAAAGGATGCAAGGAAGCTGTTCAGGAGCTGGAGGAGATTGTAGAATACCTAAAAAATCCCGACAAATTCACCAAACTTGGAGGGAAGCTTCCCAAGGGAGTATTACTGACGGGCCCACCTGGCACGGGTAAAACTCTACTGGCAAAGGCAGTGGCAGGAGAGGCAGGTGTCCCTTTCTTCTTCAAAGCGGGATCAGAGTTTGACGAAATGTTTGTTGGAGTGGGATCCCGTCGTGTTAGATCTCTGTTTGCTGCAGCCAAGAAGAAGGCACCTTGCATTGTGTTTATAGACGAGGTGGATGCAGTTGGTGGTAAAAGGACTAGTTGGGAGGCTAGCGGTGGTAGTAGGAAGACTTTAAACCAGTTATTGACTGAAATGGATGGGTTTGAAGAGAATAGTGGTGTTGTGGTCATGGCTGCTACCAACCTTCCAGAGACGTTGGACTCTGCACTCACCCGTCCTGGTCGATTTGACAGGCAAGTTGCTGTCCCTCTACCAGATGTCAAAGGCCGAGAAGATATTCTCAGCCTGTATTTGACTGGAAAGCCGGTATCCAAGGATGTCAGCATTCACAACATAGCTCGTAGGACCCCAGGATTCAGCGGCGCTCAATTGTTCAACTTGATCAATGAGGGTGCTTTACTGGCAGCTCGACACGGTATGGATTCCATTGATGCAGCAGTCTTAGATGAAGCCAGAGATAAGATACTGATGGGCTCCCCTCGAGCTCTGATACAGACTGAAAAAGAAAGGAAATTAACTGCCTATCACGAAGGAGGACATGCTCTGGTGGCCCTTCACACCCCAGGCGCTCGCCCTATTCATAAAGCCACCATCATCCCTAGGGGGCACGCCCTTGGCATGGTCAGCCAACTTCCAGAGGGAGATGAATACTCCGTCACTAGGCAACAATTGATGGCCACTATAGATGTATGCATGGGAGGCAAAGCAGCAGAAGAATTAATATTTGGGGAAGATTACGTCACCAGTGGAGCGACTTCCGATCTCAGACAGGCAACGAGAACTGCCCGACACATGGTGCAAGATTGCGGAATGAGCAGTGAAATAGGCCCTGTTGCTATAGGCCTGCACACATCAGACGATGGCAGGCCCATCGAAGGGACGGAAGTGAGAGAGACTGTGGACAGGGAGGTGAGCAAGCTACTCAAGGGAGCGTATGGCCGAGTGAAGATGCTGTTGAAGGAAAAGAAACACGAGCTGCATAAGATTGCAGGGGCGTTATTGGAAAAGGAGACGTTGACTTTGGCTGAGATTAGGGAGCTGTTGGGTATGGAGCCTTTGGTGGAAATGAATAGTAGTAGTAGCAATTCTGATGTAGGAGTGGAGGGAGTGGGGTTGACGGGCACTGGGCAGGAGGGTGGGAGTGGAGAGGCGTTGGTGGGGAATGCAGCGCCGGTGGTCAATAGCAGCAAGAGATGATATGTTTAATTAATGGAATACCATTTTTGTTGTGTTACACACACCATCAAGATATAATGCCACTTCATATCTAGCTTTGGCTTCTAGTAAAAAGAGAGAATCGAGCTAAGCTCAGAGGGATTCAATCTTCATTCCCAGGATGCGATCGTCTTTTTTCCAACCATCCTTCCGTTCCAACTCCCGTTTAATACCCAGATCATCGCATAATGGTCAGGAACTATGTCGAGTAAGTCGCTCAAATCAAAGCCACCTCCCGTCAACCTTTGCACCCCAATCCAATCCCCCTTCTCCCCGCTCCCAGGTTTTCACCGCCACAGACCTGCACACCGATTACCATTTCAACATGTCTTGGGTCAAGCACCTCCATCCCACAGCCTACAAGCGCGACATCCTCCTCCTCCCAGGTGACGTATGTGACGACATCCCAACCTTCCAAAAAACCCTCTCCCTCCTCTCTTCAAAATTCGCCGCCATCTACTACACCCCCGGCAACCACGAAGCATGGCTCAAGACAGCAGACAAATCCACCCCTGGCATCACTGATTCCATCACCAAACTACAATACATCCTAGACTACTGCCACAACCAGCTACCCAATGTTCACACTGCTCCTAATTTAATAGGGAACTCTCTATGGATTGTCCCTTTGATGAGTTGGCATCACCAGTCATTTGATAGGGAGCCTGATATTCCGGGTATACCAGCACCTTCTGCTCTCACTGTGGCTGACTATGCTGCATGTATCTTTCCTTTTGAAAACGACAGTGATAAAAACGGTAAAGGTGATAAAGTTGGTGGACCTGGGTCAGTTTATATAGCAGAATGGTTTGATGCCCTAAATAATTATAATAATAGCGTCAAAGATATTTGGGAGGAGATTGAGTCAACCAGGCACCATACAGACATCCTCTCCATGTCCCACTTCCTCCCTTATCAAGATCTCCTCCCTGAAAAACGCTACCTCACCTACCCAAATCTACCAAAAGCAGTAGGAAGCATTCCCCTATGCAACAGAATTCAGTCTTTAGTGAAACCTGATATACACGTCTTTGGACATACACATTTTGCTTATGATTTGACACTATATCATCATCATGATGCGGCTGCTAGCAGTAGTAGTAGTAGTAGTAGTACTAGGTTCATACAAGCACCGTTGTGTGCCCCATTGGAGAGAAGGAGGAGATTAAGAACTGTGAAATTTAGAGAACAAGAAGTAGATATATGTACAGCTATGGATAATGATGATGATAATGATGATAAGGAGGAAGAGGAAGATTCAGTGATGGCAGCAAAGTGGCTTCCACTTATAATATACCAAACAATGCTGCCAGTAGGAGAGATAGATAAACCACCTAGGTATCGAATGAATTTGGTAGATAAAAAGGGAGTAGTTTTAATTAAGGAAAAGGACAACATGACAGATGATATAGATGGAGAAGGGGGCGATGCATCATCATCACTATTATCCCCTCCCTCCAAGAAGAAGACAGGTGAGTATACATGGCCTTTTGATGGACCTCCAATCACTCTCAAATGTGGACAATCAGTACGGCAGCTACATGCAGACTGGAGTGCTCATTATGCTAAAGAAGGTAGGAATGCTCAAATAATGGAATTGGCACCTTGGGTGAAAACGATATGGGAACGGAGATTGGCAAGACACGCTCGACAATCATCTTCTGAAGGAGAGGGGGGGGAGGAGGAGG
>Ga0114919_10000426_pt1 | contig 32462 bp, 26 predicted proteins | sample BlataG_FD_88682 | JGI IMG/M metagenome (GOLD analysis project Ga0114919, IMG submission 88682) | Deep subsurface microbial communities from Black Sea to uncover new lineages of life (NeLLi) - Black_00105 metaG | ecosystem: Environmental > Aquatic > Marine > Oceanic > Sediment | place: Atlantic... | reverse complement strand
CGGTGGCGACGGGCATCGCGTCGGCGAAAATCCCGCGCGGCCCGTCCTTGGCCCTCATGATGTCCTGCAGGGGGAGGTGCCAGTACGCCTTCGACCAGTCCACGGAGGGACCGCGCTCTCTGAGGTCAAACAACTTCGCCCCCTGGATCAACTCTTCTTGCGTCGCGTCCCGCGGAAACATCGGCCGTACCTGGTTCTGCTCTGAAAAGAGCCAGCCGATAAACAACATCTGTACGGCTCCGCCGCGATACCAGTTGCCCTGCTCGTAATACGGGCCCACACGCCCCACACCGGCGCCGAACCCCTGCATATTCATCGCCGCGAATCCCGGATGACCCAGCGATGCGACGGCGGGTTGCCACTCTGCCGTTGAGGAACATCCGGTGGTGCCGACCTTGCCGTTGGACCACGACTGGCTCGTGATCCATTCGAGTTCATCATATCCGTCGGTTAGCGGTGGGCCGAGGATGTCCCAGTTCCCCTCGGCGAAGAAATGCCCGCGCTCCTGCATGTTGATATGGACGTACCCGCGCTTGACTGACCTGAGCTCCGCGGACATGTTCCTCGGCACGCCGTTGTTGACGTCCCAGAAGTTGAAGTTATACGGCGTCCTAACCGAGATCGCCGGGTACTGCCTGGAGGTGTCTCTGGGACGGTAGACGTCGACCGGGATGAGGATCCCGTCGCGCATCGGGATCATGAGCTTCCGTTCAACGATCGCGATCGACTGGAGCTCGTTTTCCAACGCCCAACGCGCAGCCTCCTGTTCATCGGTCAGGCCTGGCCGTGTTTGGGTAAATATCGGGGTGGTTGCGACCAGTAGCGCCGCCACAGCAAAAATAAGTCTGGAAACGGATTTGGGCATGCTGCACCTCCGGATTGTGGGTAGGAGACTCTCGATGTCGGAGGACGGAGTGGTGTACTTAGTCATCATGCGGTCGGGGAACGCTGGGTGCAAGGCCGTAAATGTGCGGCAGGGGTGGCAGTGCACCGCTGAATCGATATAGTCTGATGTACAAATACTATACTTACATGTATAAATGCTTAATATTCCCGTGTGGAATCACGAAACGCATGGATTCGACTCATTGCTGAACGGATTGGAGAGGACGATGCGGTTCAGCACAGCCATACGCCAGCCGGTCCGCAGGCGCATCGAAAGGATGGGGCAAGCCGATGTATTGATCGGTGTTCCCTGTTTCAACAATGACATGACCATCGGGCAAGTGGTCAGAACTGTAGAGGAAGGTCTGGCGATCAACTTCTCCGACATGCGATGTGTCGTCATGGTTGCAGACGGTGGGTCGGTGGATGATTCCCGTGAGGAGGCTGAAGACCTTGAGGCAAGCCCCTGGATTGAACGGGTAGTCAGTATCTACCGGGGAATACCGGGTAAGGGTTCGGCGGTCCGGGCTATCTTCGAAGCGGCGAACATGCTCGAGGTCCGGGTCTGTGTGCTCTTTGATTCCGATCTGCGTTCGATTACACCGGAATGGACTGCGCATATGGTCCATGCGGTCCTGGAGGACGGGTACGACTTCGTGGCTCCCTACTACAAGCGCTATAAATACGACGGTACGATCACGAACAATATCGTCTACAACCTGACCAGAGCACTATACGGATGCCGGGTGCGCCAGCCGATCGGAGGCGATTTCGCCCTCTCCCTCCCTCTTGTAAAAAAGTTCATAAACCAGGATGTATGGGAGAGTGATGTGGCCAGATTCGGCATCGATATCTGGCTGACAACAACTGCCATAGTGGAAAAGACCCGAATTGCCCAGGTCAACCTGGGGGTGAAGATTCACGACGTCAAGGATACTGCGGAATCACTGGGACCGATGTTCCGTCAGGTTGTGTCCACGCTCTTCTCTCTAATGGAGCAGCACGATGCGACCTGGAAGTCGGTGACCGGGAGCGAGCCGGTTCCGATAATCGGCCCCCCCTCCGATGCGGAGCCCCTTCCTTTTTCGATCAATGTCGAGAGACTGGTCAGGGATTTCCGAATAGGCTTCAACAACTACAAGGAGTTGTGGGCCAAGATCGTCTCTGGCGCGGACTTCAAGATCATCGAAGAGCTGAACGGGACAGAGGTCGATGCTTTTCTCTTCCCGGTTGATTCGTGGTGCAGAATTTTATTCGACCTTGCGGTGGCCTATCACCGATGGGAGGGCAATAGGGAACTTCTGGTCAGCCTCATGACGCCGCTTTATTTCGCTCGAATCGCCTCCTTCGTCAATAGAACGCTGGAGATGTCAACGGACGAGGCCGAGGAAGTCGTGGAAGAGCAGGCCATGGTGTTCGAGGAGATGAAACATTATTTGCTTGAGAGGTGGGAGGCACAAGAATGACTCGGAAAGGCCTTAAGTGAGGTCTGCCCAGAAATGCTGAGCCAGCCGCCCGACCACCTCCCTGAACGCCTCTATGGACTGTGGGAGATGGCCCACAACCTGTGGTGGAGCTGGCACATGGACGCCAGAAATCTGTTCCGAGGACTCGACTTCTCACTGTGGAGAGATACAAAACACAATCCAGTCGCCATCCTCAGGAAGACCGATCCGGACCGCCTCAACAAACTGGCTTACAACCCCTCCTTCCTGAGACGTTTCGACGACGTCCTCGCGCGATTCAGAGACGATCTAAACAGTTACCAGGGACCGATCATATCGGAATACGGACTGGATCCCGATCGCCCTATCGCCTATTTCTGCGCAGAGTTCGGTCTGCACGGTTCCGTGCCCATGTATTCCGGGGGACTGGGAGTTCTGGCCGGCGATCACTGCAGGGAAGCCAGCGATCTTCATCTTCCCATGGTGGGTGTTGGTCTCCTCTACCAGAAGGGGTACTTCCGCCAAAGGCTTAAGGCGGATGGCAGCCAAAGGGCAATACCCGAAGTGTTCGATCCGATCTTGCTTCCACTGATAAAGGTGAAGCCGGATGAGGATGCCGACTTTATCACCGAGGTGCGTGTCGAGGACCGGCTCGTCAGAGTCGCCGCCTGGCGTATCAACCTCGGATGTGTGCGGGTGTTCCTGCTCGATACTGACGTTGAGGGTAATACACCGGAGGACCGGGAGCTTTCCGCCCAACTCTATTCCGGGGACGACCGGATGCGGATACGGCAGGAGATGATACTGGGCATAGGTGGTGTGAGGATTTTGAGGGCGATGGGGATAAATCCGTCGGTATGGCATCTAAACGAGGGGCACACCGCGTTTCTCTCCCTGGAAAGGCTGAAAGAGGAGATAGAGGGGGGTAAGTCCTTTGAAGACGGGTCCGAGAACGTGAAAAGGAATTCTCTCTTTACAACCCATACCCCCATTGCAGCAGGACACGACCGCTTTTCCCGCGAGCTGGCACAAAAGGCCCTGGGATATTTCATGGAAAACGCCGGGATAGAGACGGAGAGGGTCTTCGAACTAGCCACGGATCCCGGCGACACAAACGGCATGTTCAGTATGTCCGCGTTCGCGATCAGGACCACGGGTTATTGTAACGCGGTCAGCAACCGGCACGGAGAAGTCGCCCGACGTATGTGGAGCATGATATGGCCGGAGCGGGCGACTGAGGATGTGCCGATCGGACACGTCACAAACGGTGTGCATGTGGCGAACTGGTTATGCCACGAGATGAAAGAGCTGCTGACCAGGCATCTGGGTGCCGACTGGATCGAGCGCCAGTCTGAGCCGACACTCTGGGATCTGGTCATGGATATACCGGAGGAAGAATTGTGGCGCGTACATATGAGGCGCAAGTATCGGGTGCAGATGGCGTTGCGGGAGAGGGTCCGGCGGTACTGGTCGAAGGGGGAGTTAAAGACAATCCAGGTTGTTGCGTCGGGTCTGCTCCTTGATCCGGACGTTCTGACGATCGGCTTTGCACGTCGATTCGCCACCTATAAGAGAGCGAACCTGATTTTCCGTGATATGAAGAGGCTCAAGAGTCTGCTGCTCGATACCGACAGGCCGATCCAGTTCGTCCTTGCGGGAAAGGCCCATCCCAGGGACGAATACGCTCAGGTGCTTATACAGCAGGTTTACAAGCGGGCGCATACGCCTTCACTGGCGGGCCGGGTCGCATTCTTGGAGGATTACGATATCCAGCTCGCTCATTACCTGAACAGTGGTGTGGATCTATGGATGAATACACCCCGGCCACCGATGGAGGCCAGTGGCACCAGCGGTCAGAAAGCGGCCCTGAACGGGGTTCCTCATTTCAGCACTCTCGACGGCTGGTGGCTTGAGTGCTATTCGGGCAAGAACGGCTGGGCGATCGGCACTGCCGAGGACTCCGATCTCGACTGGAACGGGCGGTCGGACGATGAGAAGAGGGATGACGAAGACGCCGAGGCGATATACAGCATCCTGGAGTCCGAAATCGTACCTCTTTACTATGACCGTAACGAGCGGGGAGTCCCCGAGGGGTGGGTGGAGGTCATGAAGGAGGCGATCCGCACCGCAGGCGCCGATTTCAGCAGCCGGCGCATGATGCTCGAGTACCTGGAGCAATACTACGGTCCGGCTTCACAGACCTGATTCCGGAATGAATGATCAGCCAAGCAGGCAGCTGGCCCTACTGGCCAGGCTCTATGGTGTACAGACATCCTACTGGAATATCTTCGGACAGCATTGCTTCACTCCTCCGGAGGCTGTGCTGGCCGTATTGCGGGCGTTGGGTGCACCTGTAAGCGACCCCGCGGATGTGCCCGATGCAATACGCCGGCGCCGTCTTGAACTGTGGCGGCGCGTGACCGGGCCAGTCCTGGTTTCCTGGACGGGAGAGGAGTCGGCAGTTACCCTTCGGGTACCCGCTGATCACAACCAGATCCTGATTGGGGCCGAGCTATCCCTCGAGAGCGGTGATGAGAGGCGCTGGGAGCATTCCTTTGATTCGCTTCCTCATACAGGCAGCGCACAGCTCGAGGGCGGTCGCTACGTGGCGGCCCGCTTGCCGATTCCAGGGGATATACCCGTCGGCTATCACAGACTGAAGTTAGAACTCGCGGGTACGCAGGTCAGCCCACTCCTGATCTCGGCGCCCCGCCGCTTAAGCACGGAACCTGCGTGGGGTGACCGGCGATCCTGGGGTGTTTTCATACCGCTGTATGCCCTGCATTCGAGTGGGGGTTGGGGGGTGGGCGATATTGGGGACCTTCGCGATCTGATGCAGTGGGTCTCGGGATTGGGAGGATCCTTTGTCGGTGTGCTTCCCCTGCTTTCCTCAATCTATGCGGCAGGGGGCAATCCCAGCCCGTATGCTCCGGCCAGCCGTTTCTTCTGGAATGAACTCTTCCTCGATATCACGGCAATACCGGGATTTGAGGAGGGTGGGGGAGGGACATCGAACGGAACGTCGTTTGCGAAGCGCGAGATGACTCCGGTACAGCCGGATGCGGATTATGTCGATTATCACCGGATCGTACAGAACAAGCGAGAGGTGATTAAAGGTCTGGCCGATCGCTACTTCAGCCGCGCGGAGGATTTGGAATCGGATGCCGCCGGAGTGGGATTCAGCCGGTTTGTCGAGGAGAAAAAATACCTGAAGGAATACGCCGGCTTCATGGCAACCTCGGAACGGTACGGTCAGCACTGGTCTGAGTGGCCGGTCAGGATGTGTGAAGGCGATCTGAGGGAAAGTGACTACGAACAGAACGACTACCAGTACCACCTGTTCTTGCAGTGGCAGCTCAGCAACCAACTCGAATCCCTTGCCTCACCCGGTGAGAAGGAGGGTGCTATCCTCTACCTCGATTTCCCCGTGGGAGTTCCGCAGCATTCCTTCGATGTCTGGCAGTTCAGGAATCTGTTTCTGCCCGGATTCTCGGTTGGCGCACCGCCCGATACCTTTTTCCGGAAGGGACAGAGCTGGGGATTCCCTCCGCTGAATCCGGATAGGCTCAGACATGATGAGTACGGCTATTTCATAGAAGGGATCCGCAACCACCTAAGGTATGCCGGCATCCTGCGGCTGGACCACATCATGAGCCTTCACCGTCTCTACTGGATACCGGAGGGTTTTGACGCCTCTGACGGGGCTTATGTCCGCAGCAGGACGGAGGAATTATATGCAGTCCTTTTGGTGGAAGCGGCCAGGAGTAGGGCTGTGGTGGTGGGAGAGGACCTGGGCACCGTGCCGAGAGCGGTGCGCAGGCGGATGAAAAAACACGGCGTCCTCGGTATGTATGTGCTCCAGAGCGAACTGAAGCATGACCCACCCGGCGTACCGGGGAAAATTGGTGAGAACCATCTGGCCAGTCTGAATACCCACGATATGCCGCTACTGGCGGCCTTCTGGCAGGATGAGGATACAGAATTGCTGCTTGAACTGGGGCATCTGGATGAAGAAACCGCGGCAGAAATAACGGAGGAAAGGGAACTGCAGCGGCGAGCGCTGAGCAGGTACCTGGGGGATGAAGGATGGCTCGGTCATGAGGTCGGGGACCTTGCAGCAGTTACCGGTGCATGCCATAACCATCTGGCGGCCAGCTCCGCGCCAGCCGTGATTGTGAGCCTGGAGGATCTCTGGCAGGAGAACCGTCCGCAGAACGTGCCGGGCACGACCGGCGAGCTGCCGAACTGGTGCAGAAGAAGCAGATATTCACTGGAGGAGATTATGTGCATGAAGAGGGTAGTGGACTCTCTGCGTGAGATCGACCGGCTCCGGAAGAGGCAAATCTGAATCGTGGAAGTCGTCCAGGGAAACAGCCAGGCCGGTTCGCCTATCACCAGCGAGGATATTAGGCGTTTCCGGGAAGGCACGCACTACAGGCTCTACGATAAGCTGGGTGCCACTGCCGTTGAAGATGAGTCCGGGAGGCCCGGTACATATTTCGCCGTGTGGGCTCCCAAAGCGAGGAAGGTATCAGTTATCGGCGATTTCAACGATTGGGATCCGGACATCCACCCGCTGCGGAAGAGACGCGGATCTGGCATCTGGGAGGGATTTGTGCCGGGTGCGGCACCCGGCGACAGGTATAAGTATCGTATCGGCTCCAGGCGCGGCAGGGGTGCTTTCGATAAGGCTGATCCCTTTGCCCTCACCGGTGAATCGCCACCCATGACTACTTCGATTGTGTGGAAACCGGATTTCAAATGGGGTGATTGCGGGTGGATGGAGAATCGCGCCGAGCGCAACTCCCTGAAAGCACCGATGTCTGTATACGAGGTCCACCTCGGTTCGTGGAGAAGAACCGGGGAGATGGGCGACAGGGTCCTGACATACAGGGAGATCGCCCCTCCCCTGGCCGAATACGTTCGAACGATGGGATTCACACACGTGGAGTTCCTGCCGGTAATGGAACACCCATTCTACGGGTCGTGGGGATACCAGTGCACCAGTTACTTCGCTCCGACCAGTCGCTACGGAATCCCCGAAGATCTCATGTATCTGATAGACCATCTCCACCGGTCGGAGATTGGTGTGATTCTGGACTGGGTGCCTTCTCACTTTCCCGCTGATCCCCACTCGCTGGGTCGGTTCGACGGTAGACCCCTCTACGAGCACGCCGATCCCCGTCGGGGATACCACCCGGACTGGACCAGCCTGATATTCAACTACGGACGTCCCGAGGTCCGCAGTTTTCTTCTCAGCAGCGCGCTATTCTGGCTTGATGTCTATCACGCGGACGGGCTCAGAGTGGATGGGGTGGCTTCCATGCTTTACCTGGACTTCTCGCGCAAGAATGGGGACTGGATTCCCAACAAGTACGGGGGCAATGAAAACTTCGAGGCGATTGATTTTATCCGCGGGCTGAACGATGTCGTTTACCGTGAGCATCCCGACGTACAGACATTCGCCGAGGAAGCCACCGCCTGGCCGGGGGTTACACAACCGGTGCACCACGACGGGCTCGGTTTCGGTCTCAAATGGGATATGGGATGGATGAACGATACCCTCAGCTACTTCTCATCACAACCGAAGCACAGGCCCACGGTGCACAAAAAGCTCACTTTCCGGAGCCTTTACTCAGATTCGGAGAATTTCATACTGCCTCTTTCACACGATGAGGTCGTTTACGAGAAGCGTTCCCTGCTCTCGAAGATGCCCGGTAAGGGTGCGGAGAGATTTGCCGATCTTCGCCTTCTGCTCGGATACATGTATGCACTACCGGGTAAAAAGCTGCTCTTCATGGGTGGGGAGTTCGGGCAGGAGGGCGAGTGGAGTCACGATGCCTCACTCCGGTGGGAACTGCTCGATCGACCGGAGCACGCATCTGTTCAGAGCTGGGTGGTCGCCCTGAACAGGCTCTATCGTGAGGAACCTGCACTTTATATACGCGACTGTGAGCCTGGCGGGCTCCGATGGATCAATGCCGACGATTCGCGGAACAGCGTTCTCTGTTTTATAAGGGAAGCAGGAGAGGGCTTACCTCCGGTTGTCGTTGTGTGCAACTTCTCATCCGCCGTGAAAAATGAATACAGAGTCGGTGTCCCCCACGGAGGTGTATGGGAGGTTCTGCTCGACAGCAACGCCGGACGGTTTGGCGGCAGCGGAAAAGACGACCCGCAGGATATCGAGTCGGAAAGCTTATCAGCGAACGGATTCGAACACTCTCTCCGGTTTGACCTGCCCCCACGGTCCATACTTTTTTTCCGATGAAGATGTGGATTTGCATCCACGGGCACTTCTATCAGCCATCGAGAGAAAATCCATGGCTGAATGAGATAGAAGCGCAGCCGTCGGCGGCTCCCTTTCACAACTGGAACGAACGGATCACTGAGGAATGCTACGCTCCCAACGCCGGCGTCACCAATTACTCGCGTATCTCGTTCGACTTCGGACCGACCCTCCTCTCCTGGCTCGAACGCTCGAAACCCGGCGTCTACCGTGCGGTGCTGGAAGCCGACGTGCTCGGCTGTGAGAGGTTCTCGGGGCACGGGCCGGCCATCGCCCATGCGTATAACCACGTGATCCTCCCGCTTGCAAACAGCCGGGACAAGTACACCCAGCTTGTGTGGGGGATACGTGACTTCGTCTTCCGGTTCGGACGCGAGCCGGAGGGTTTGTGGCTGCCCGAGGCCGCGGTGGATATCGAGACCCTGGAGTTCATGACGGCACTGGGCATCCGTTTTACGATCCTGGCCCCCCACCAGGCGGTCGCTGTGAGGTCACTCGGAGAGGATAGCTGGAATGAATTGGTCGGTAAGGGATTCGATCGGGGAGGAGGACTGGATACATCCATACCATACATTGCTAAGCTGCCATCCGGGAGAGAACTCAGTGTGTTCTTCTACGACGCCGCCCTGTCAAATGCGGTTTCTTTCGAGGGGCTGCTCGCCGATCGAGACAGTTTCCTCGACCGCCTGCTGGCGGGTGCGTCGGGTGGTGGTAACCCTCCGGCTCTCAGGCATCTCGCTACCGATGGCGAGACATTCGGTCACCACTTCAAAGACGGGGAGAAGACCCTCGCCTATGCCCTGAGCGTGCTGGAATCATCTGAGGAAGTCGGGCTCACAGTATATGGGGAGTTCCTCGAGCGGTTTTCACCCACCCATGAGGTCCGGATCGAGGAGAATACATCGTGGAGCTGCCCCCACGGTGTCGAGCGGTGGAGATCCGACTGCGGCTGCGCCGGCGGGAGGTTGAAGGGCGTGAGCCAGGCATGGCGGACGCCGCTGCGAGAGGCTCTCGACCGGCTCAGAGACGCAGCAGCGGTTCTGTTCGAGAGTAAAGCATCCGGCCTCTGGAGTGATCCATGGGAGGCCAGGAATTCCTATATCGATGTAATTCTCGACCCTTCCGAGGAGAGGGTGTCCCGATTTCTGGACGACCGGATTCTTCCGGGAGTCGACAGGGCGATAAATTCGGCGGCGATGCCGCTGCTCGAGATGCAGCGGTATGCAATGCTGATGTACACGAGCTGCGGATTATTCTTCGATGATCCGGGAGACATCGAGACCATTCAGATACTCCAATATGCGGGGCGTGTCATCCAGCTGGCGGCGGCCTGTGGAGGTGTAGACCTCGAGCGTGAGTTCCTTTCCGGTCTCGCCGGGGTGAAGAGCAGTTATCCCGAGCTGGCCGACGGCACGGTAATTTACGAGCAGTACGTCCGGCCGAATCTAGTGCCCTGAATCACAAATCCGTTGTAATTCGTCCTCCGCTGCATCCGCACCGGCGGTGTTGCGTCTCCTCGCAATAGCCACCGCTATTCCTCGTCGACGCGCCTGGCCGGAGCAGCGCAGCGGAGCCCTCTGTTATGCAACGGACTTCTGACTCAGGACACTGGAACGCTTCCCGGAGGAACGGGTCTGAGTAGAAACTGCCCCGGTCAGGCGCGGTTCAGGAGGGGGAAGTGCGGGGGATCGGCGCTCTGGGCCTGGAGAGGATCTTTTCGTAGATTGCCATGTACTTCTCGGCGGAGCGGCTCCAGGAGAAATCCTGGGCCATTGCACGCCTGCGCAGCTCCGGCCATAGGGGCCCGTGTCTGTAAACGGAGAGGGCACGGTGGACAGCCGACATCAGGGCCTGGAGAGTAGCGTTATTGAATACGAATCCGGTGCCTTTTCCCGGATTCAACGTATAGTCGGTCACGCTGTCGGCCAGACCTCCCACGCCTCTCACGACAGGTATGGTTCCATAGCGCATTGCATATAGCTGGCTGAGCCCGCACGGCTCGAATATGGAGGGCATGAGGATAAAGTCACTGCCCGCCAGGATACGATGTGCCAGCGGATCGTCGTATCCGATGCGGATGGCGATCCGTTCGGGATGGCTGGTGGCTAATCCCGCGATCTTCAACTCGTAGGCAGGGTCACCTTCACCCAGAACCACCCACATCGTTCCCGACTCGAGCAGGTAGGGCATGGCCGTGATCGCCTGAGAGATGCCCTTCTGTTCCACCAGACGGCTCAGCATGACTATTAGCGGAAGATCCATCCGGGCAGGCAGCCCCATTTCCTTCAGCAGGGCCCGCTTGCAGCTGCTCTTTCCCCTCAGGTTCTCGGGAGTATACCGCGTGCGGATGTGTCTGTCGGTGGCGGGATTCCACTGTTTTACATCTATGCCGTTGAGTATTCCCGTGAGGAACCCGGCTCTTGTGCGGATTACGCTATCCATCCCGCACCCGAATGCTTCGGTCTGGATCTCTTTCTCGTACGTTGGGGAGACGGTGGTGATCCAGTCGGCCGAGACTATCCCGCCTTTGAGCAGTCGGATCTCCCCGTAGTACTCGATGTAGCGGGGGGATAGAAAATTTTTCCTCAGACCCGTGAAAGTCATATCGGAAGGATCGAAACGGCCCTGGTAGGATAGATTGTGGATAGTCAGGACCGAGCGGCTCCGTTCAAAGAACGGGTCACGCCTGTAGAGGCTCTTCAGGTAGAGGGGGATCAGGGAGGTCTGCCAGTCGTGAACGTGCAGGATGTGCGGACGGATCTTGAGCTTCTTCAAAAGCTCGAGAGCTCCCCTGCTCAGCGCCGCAAATCGTGCCAGATTGTCCGGGTAGTCGAGGCCCTTTTCCCCGTAGAGTGAAGCGCGGTCGAAGAAAGAGGGGATATCCAGCAGGTAGACCTCGACCTCACTTCCGATCTCACTCTCCCAGATATGGGCGGTCACGGTTGTGCGGCCGAGGGGAATATTTATCGAATGACTGGTAGGCCGCAGCAGATTGTCCGGGATGAACTTATACTTCGGCAGAATCACGATAGGACGGTATCCCAGATTACCCAGTTCCCCGGCAAAAGAGCCGACGACATCGCCGAGACCACCCGTCTTGGCAAAAGGGATCACCTCGGAGGCCACGAACACAATCGTAGGTCTGCGGCCGCCTCTGCGCTGCTTTCGGTTGCCTTCACTCAAACCGGATTGCCCCACTCATTGCTTAGAGCCTGTATCGTTGGATTCCAAAATACCTAATACTTCATATCCTTAAAAAACAATTCCCCGGGACCTATCTGGTTACAGCCACTTTTTCCTGTGAAAGAAAGCAACCATCCCGAAGGCGGCGATGACCATCAAACCAAGAGCGATAAAATAAGCCGGTCGCCACGTAAGTTCCGGCATGAACTGGAAATTCATGCCGTAGATTCCGGCAATGAAGGTGAGTGGGATGAGTATGGTGGCTATGATGGTCAGGACCTTAATGACCTCGTTCATGCGGTTGCTTATCACCGATAGATAGAGATCCTGCATCCCGGAGACCATCTCGCTGTATGTATCCAGGGTATCTTTGACCTGGAAAGTGTGGTCGCGCACGTCTGAATGGGGGCCTCCCGCTAATGGTGCGGTATCGTCGGCACCGGCGGGTTCGATATTCTAAATGTGTCGCCCTGGGGTGACAAATTGACTGGTCTCACCGGGGGGGGCTCGAGGTGGGCCGGGGGACACTCACCTTCGACATACCCGTTATGATCGTTGTCGCACTGGTCTGCCTTCCGGTGAGTTTCACCGGCCGGATGATCAGCAGATGGGAGGGAGGGCTGTTCCTGGCATACTACGGGGCGTTCACTCTATATCTCATCCTGTCGGCGACGGGGAAGGCGATCCTCAGGACCTACACCCATGTCATGACACTATTTGTGATATCCATAACGGTGCTCGTGCTCAGCTCATTCCTGCTCAGAGAGTGGCGTGCCCGCAGTCTGCACAGAGACCGTTAGCCTGGATTATCCTGCAGCCATCTTTTCGCGGCGGGCCGGAGGCAGATCACGCAGTCTAACTTACGACCAAAATCGGTTTAAAGTGGTCAGGTAAAAAATATAGTTGACTATCTAGTCAGTTATGACGATATATTCATAGTCGTCCAATTAGTCAGGAATGGTCTCATGATTGCACAGCCCGCCACATCTCCTCGGGGAAAGTCCCGCCAGGCGCGACGGGTAAAGGCAACCCGCGCGAAGTTGCTGGATGCCGCCCGATCGGTCTTTGCCGAAAAGGGGTTGGACCTCGCCCGGATCGATGACATCACCGAGAGGGCGGACGTAGGTAAAGGCACGTTCTATTACCACTTCGTCAGCAAGGAAGCGTTGATCAAGTCGCTGATTAAGAAGGTGCTGGGTGAATTGGTAGCGGAAATTGAAGAGCGGTGTGAGGGGATTATGGATCTCAGCGGATTGCTCGATGGCCTGATCAGCGCGCACATCTCATTCTTCTCCAATCGATGGGAAGACTTTGTGCTCACCTTTCAGGCGAGGAACGATCTGGCACTCGAAGAAGGCTACAGCGGGATCGCAACGCCCTACATCAAGTACCTGGAACGGGTGGAATCCCTCATAGAAACCACCCTGGATCGCGATCTTCCGCAACCGGTCCTGCGCAGGATCACCTGTGCGGTGGTGGGTTTCGTGTCAGGCTACTACTCCTTTGCCGCGATAGCGTCACAAGATGACGACATCGATGAGACCTTCCGTTCGTTGCGCGGGGCTATGGTCGCCAGCCTGGTCCGTTTCATCCAGACGACCGAATCCGCGGCAATATACACCAACAACCAAAGATAGGTGGGATAATGGAATCGTTTCTTCAGGCGACCGCTCCTCAAGCAGGTGGCGGTCGCGAAATGTCAGCTGTAATCGATAGACCCGACGGTGAGATCCTTATGAGACAGGCTGCCGAGCAGGCGGTTTGGGGCATGGCAACCAGTATCGACATATACAACTGTGATCCGCAGATAATCTGTGATGCGGAGATGATACGACGGTTCGTTGTCGAGCTGTGCGATTTGATCGGTATGAAGCGATTCGGTGAGACACAGGTTATTCATTTCGGCGAGGATGAACGCGTAGCTGGATTCTCGATGGTCCAGTTGATTGAGACCTCGCTGATTTCGGCCCACTTCGCCAATCTCACCAACACTGCCTACCTGGATGTTTTCAGCTGCAAACCGTACAACCCGGATGTGGTCTCCAGGTTCGCCAAGGAGTTCTTCGGGGGAACGGAATGCATCGCGAACGTCACCTTGAGGCACTAAACGTTGTACGAGATACATACAGCAACCGACCCGGTTGAGTGTGAATTCCTCTGGCGCCGGACCATGCCGGATGAGTTCATAACCGATCTGTGGGAGTTCCGGGAGTGTTTCAACAGGCATTTCCAGCGGCCGCTACGATTCCTCTTCGCCGAAAAGGCAGGCCAGCAGCAAGGTCTGTTACCTCTCTGCTGGATCGAAGAAGCCGGCTGCCTGGGTTTCTTCCCCGGGGAAACCTGGAAAGGGCGGACCTGGGTGGAGCAGAACCGGGTGATCTCGAACAATCCCGGTGCCCTTGGAGTGCTCCTGGACAGCTGCCAGTCCCCTTACCACCTGCGATACATGCTGCCCCTGGATTCTATTCCCCAGGCTGGTTGCGTCGTGGATGAGATCGGGTATCTGTTCCTGCCACCCGATTATGATTACGACATGGAGAACTACTTCGGCGAGTTCTCCAACAAATCAGCCAAGAGGATAAAGCGGGAACTCGCAGCGATCGAAGGCCAGGGCGTCCGGTACCGATTCAACGAGCTGTCTGACTTTGACTACATGGTGCGGCTGAGCGTTGAACGTTTCGGTGAGCTTTCCTATTTCTCTGATCACCGTTTTCGTGAGGGCTTTCGCGACGTCGCCCGCTTCCTGGCCGAACGCGGCTGGCTGCAGATGACAACGATACTGATCAACGACGAGGTCGCGGCCGTGGATCTCGGTTCTCTTTACCGGGGCACCTACACGCTGCTGGCCGGCGGCACCCACGGTGGATACCCGGGAGTGGCCAAATTGATCAATATCCACCACATCCGTCGGGCCTGTGAGGAGCGTTTCGAGAGGGTGGATTTTCTATGCGGCGACTTCTCCTGGAAGATCCTCTTCCATCTAACACCGCGACCTCTCTATCTGCTGTCCAACACCCCGGTCGAGTCGCCCCTCTACGAAGAAGCAGCAGTCGGATCCACGGCGTGAGCCAGAATGAAAGACGGGTACTCGTTGTAGGCACGACCCCCGACTACATCGACCTGCTATGCCGGCGTTATCCGGGGCGGGCGGTCTTCCTGACCGATCCAGACATGCGGGCGGGTGCTAGGGAGCCGGCCCCTGATGAGGCCACGGAAATCCTGTGTGATCTGAACAAACCGGAAGAAACCCTCGACAGGTTGAACACCCACCTCCTGCACCGGCGTATCGAAGTTACCGGAGTCGCCTGTTACGATTGCGAGTCGATGTCCCTGGCCGCGTTTCTCGGGCGGACACTCTCGCTGCCGTACCCCTCTCCCGGGGCGGTGACGTCGAGCCGGAACAAGCTGATCTTCAAACAGTTGTGGCGGCAGGCCGGTTTGCCGTGCCCCAAAGTCGGAATGGTGGAGAGGGAAACGGACGCCATCGATTTTCTACAACACACCGAAGGCCCGGCGGTCATAAAACCGCTCAGCGGCAGCGGCAGCGAACTGACCTTTTTAGTTGCGAACGAGACCGAATGTTCCGCCGCATACCGTACGATGCGGTCCAGGCTCGCCGATCACCCGAATGTGAGGATGTATGGCCCTTTGGGCGGCAACGGGTACGATCCCCGCAGGGTATTCGCCATCGAGGAATACGTGGATGGCACCGAGTACAGCTGCGATTTCATCCTCGATGAGAACCGGATCGAGATCATCCGCATTGCAGAGAAAATACCGGCGTCATCCGGACCTTTCGGTACCACACTGGCATACATCGTACCATCCAAGCTGCCAACCGGTCTGGATCTGGATGGCTTCAAACTGCAGCTGCATGAGGCCGCCCGTACGCTCGGGCTCTCAAGAGCGATGGTCATGCTCGACTTCATCGTAAGAGATAACCGGGCGATCATGGTTGAGATGACTCCCCGTCCGGGCGGTGATTGCCTGCCCTTCCTGCTGGAGAGGTGCAGTGGATTCGACATACTGGGGGCCGCTCTGGATTTTGCCGAAGGTCGGTTCATCAAGATACCCGAGCCGGATCAGTGGCGGGAACTGGTAGGGGTACGGTTGTTCGCAAAGCGCGCGGGTTTTATCCGGGAGATCGATACCTCCCAGATCGAAAAGGTCGCTGGAGTCGTCGACTGCTACCTCAAGTACGGCGCGGGACATGAGGTGGTTCTGCCACCCGATGACTATGGGTCGCGGATCCTGGGGCATGTGATCTTCCAGCCATCACAGTCCCGAGCACTCGAAGACCAGTGTGCCGAAATAGCTGACGGGCTCGTGCTGGTCATGGATCCTTCATGATGAAGGATCGTGACCGCATTCTGCGCGCCGCTGGCCGGATACTTGACCGTAACACACCAACCATCGAACGTGAAGGGCTGGAGGCGTTTGTCGATTCGTTCATCCAGCGCCGCGAGAGGTACCTCGAACTCACCCGCGATCACGGTTCACCGCTCTACGTGTTCGAACCCGGTGTATTGAGAGAACGGGCCGCACGCTTCATAGAGGTCTTCAGCGGTCGTCTCCCCGAGATCGCTGTCTTCTACGCTGTGAAGAGCAACAACTACCCCGGGGTTGCCCGTACTCTGGTCGAATGCGGTCTCGGCCTGGACGTGTCCAGCGGTCTCGAACTTTCGATGGCACTCGAATGCGGTGCAGAAACCATTGTTTTCAGCGGGCCTGGCAAAACGGGGGAGGAGCTCGAATGGGCGTCCAAACATCACGACCGTGTGACCGTTCTGGTCGACAGCTTCGGCGAGCTGGCCGCGCTTGAACGAGTGGCCGCCGACGCTGGCAAGACCGTAAAGGCGGGTGTCAGACTCACGACCGATGAGAGGGGGCTGTGGCGAAAGTTCGGCATCCCCCTCGAAGAACTGCCGCGCTTCCTGGAACTGTGCCGGGATTGCTCCCACGTGCTGCTCGCCGGATTACAATTCCACACGAGCTGGAATCTGAATCCCGAGAACCAGGTGCGGTTCATCGCCAGATTGGGCGAGATACTGCGAAGATTATCACCCGAACAACGTGAGCTTATCGAATTCATCGATATCGGAGGCGGTTTCTGGCCTCCGCAGGGGGAGTGGCTGCAGGATGCGGGCACGCCCGAAGGGAGGTTGAGGGCGATTATCCGTATAAGTACCGATCCGGAACCGCTGTCACTGGATCACTTTCTCCTTCCGGCTGCACCGCTCGAGGAGTTCGCGGATCGCATTGGCGATGCCGTCAGGGAGCATCTGCTTGCTCAATTGAACTGCCGGATCTATCTGGAACCGGGACGCTGGCTGTGCAACGACGCCATGCATCTGCTGCTGACGGTGGTGGACAAGAAAGCCGAGGACCTGGTGATCACCGACGGAGGCATGAACGCAGTCGGGTGGGAGCGGTTCGAGTTCGACTATTTCCCGGTTATCAATCTGTCGCATCCCGAGTTGGTAGAACGTGAGTGCTGTTTGATGGGTTCCCTGTGCACACCGCACGACCTTTGGGGTTACGGGTACTTCGGGAGGGATATCCAGCCGGGTGATGTCCTGCTGATTCCAACCCAGGGTGCGTACACATACAGCCTGAGACAGGAATTCATAAAACCTCTGCCGAAAGTGATCACGCTGGAAAACAGCTAGAAGCGATTTTGGACCACAAGCGGCCAAACTGTTTATGAGGACTGACCATTGCTAACTTTGTACAGTGTAAGGATTACCAACGGGGCTCCAAGGACATTCCCTGAAAGTGAGGGGTATTCGCTGGATTAGGGCGCCTTAGCCGCGCGAAGTCAGTTTACCCGTACTTTTTTATGCAATGATTCTGTGCTTTGAGATTCTCCGGAAACATAAAGTCTGCAGATCGAGCCTTTATTGTTCCTGGGACGTATATAGCCGGGGATCGAACATCGCTGGTGGTTGACACCCGCTGTTCGCCTCCTATTATATTAACTGTTGGAGCGGCAGGGGCGGGTATTCTGGGCCTATAGCTCAGTCCCGGTTAGAGCGCACGCCTGATAAGCGTGAGGTCGCTGGTTCAAATCCAGCTAGGCCCACCATAGTAATCCATTGTAAGGCGAGAAGTTACGGGGGGTCGGCTTGAATGCCAGCTCCCCGTTCTTTCATATGAAGTGCGATCTGACGATCAGATTGTGCGTGAAGTTCAGCCGAAGTGGTTGTGACTGGTTGACAGGCCTTTCTCACTGGACTAACGTGCCGCGTGTTCTGTTGCTGGAAAAGGAGAATATATGACTGCGTTTCTCGACCAGGTTCTGTACCACATCACCAACGTACGTGACTTCCTCTGGGGTGCACCGCTGGTCGTGCTCCTTATTGGTACGGGCGTCCTCCTGACGATCGCAACACGCGGGCTTCAGATCACCAAACTTTTTGCATCAATCAAGCTCGTATTCGACAAGGAAAGCCGAACGATGGAGGGTGAGGGAGACATCAGTCCCTTCGCTGCTCTGATGACGGCTCTGGCCGCAACCGTGGGGAATGGGAACATTGCGGGTGTGGCGACCGCTATCGCGATCGGAGGACCCGGTGCGCCTTTCTGGATGTGGCTCTCGGGGTTCTTCGGGATGGCCACCAAGTACGCCGAGGGATTCCTGGGCGTCCGGTTCCGCCGGGTTGCTGCGGACGGGACGATGATCGGCGGGCCGATGTACTATGCACGCGATGCGGTGCCGTGGCCGAAAGTGGGCAAGTTCCTGGGGGCGTTCTTCGCTGTCGCAGGAGGGATGACCGCGCTCTTCGGTACAGGGAACATGGCCCAGTCCAATTCGATGGCGCTGGCCTTCAACGACCAGTTCGGGGTCCCTTTCATCGCGACCGCGATAATCCTGACCTTCTTCGTGGGTCTGGTTATCATCGGGGGTATCAAGCGCATCGGTGCGTGGACAGAGAAACTGGTACCCACCATGATCGTCTTCTACTTCATGGGTGCGCTGGTCATCCTGATCGCCCGGTTCACCGAGATCCCGGCCGCTTTCGTTCTCATATTCAAGTCGGCATTCGGCATCAAGGCTGTGGCCGGCGCCATGATCGGTGTCGGTATCCGGCAGACTATCAGCCAGGGTGTGAGTAAAGGGGTGCTCTCGAATGAGTCGGGACTGGGATCTGCTGCAATCGCCCAGGCTGCTGCCAAAAGTGACGACCCGGCTAAAAACGGGCTCCTGGCCATGACCGGTACCTTCATCGACACCCTCGTGGTCAACACTCTGACAACTTTGAGTATTGTACTTTCCGGCGCCTACAAACTCACAGAAGCATGGGGCGGAGGAACCCTGACCTCTACAGCGCTGACCGCGCATGCCTTCAACAGCGTTGTTCCTCTCGGATGGGTCATCCCGATCGCTTCATTCCTGTTCGGGTATTCGACACTGCTCGCGTGGTGTTACTATGGTGAGATATGTTTCAAGTATCTGGTTGGAATCAGGGTGGTAAAGTTGTACCGGTGGGTGTTCCTGGCATTGTTGTTTGTCGGGGCGCTCCTGCAGGGACAGCACCTCTACATCGTCTGGTTCGTGGGTGATACATTCAACGCCTTCATGGCGCTGCCTAACCTGATCGCCCTTATCTTGCTGGCGAAGTATGTAAGCCGATTCACCACGGATTACTTCGCCGACAGAGAGGGGGCGCTGGAGAGGCTCCGCGGCGGCGGTTACTTCAGAGAATTACATTAGAGGAGAGGAATAGAGCAGCACAGTGAAAGATTACACAAGTGACAGCATCCGGAATGTGGCGTTGGTGGGCCACGGAGACTCGGGAAAGACCACTCTGGTCGATGCCTTCCTTGTTACAGCCGGCGATATAAGCCGGATCGGGAGCGTGGAGGCGGGCAATACGACCTCCGATTTCACCGATGAGGAGAAGCAGCGGCAGATCACTATCAACACATCCTTCATCTTCACCGAATACGAGGGGAAGAAGCTCAACATCCTCGACACGCCCGGGTTCGCCGACTTCCTGGCAGAGGTTAAGGGGGCGCTGCGAGTGGTCGAGGGCGCTGTGGTGTTGATGAAGGCGGATGCAGGCCTCGAAGTAGGAACCGAACAGGTCTGGCGCTACGCTGAGGAGAGCGGCGTGCCCCGGCTGCTGCTGATCAACAAGCTGGACAAGGAACATGTCGACTTCCAGAACCTGATCGACACAGCGATTGAACATTTCGGCACGGGGATCGCGCCGCTTCAGTTTCCCGTCAACCCCGGTCCCGGCTTCAACACGATCGTGGATCTGTTGAAGAACAAGGCGCTGGTGTTTGAGCAGAACGGGAAGGGGAATTACAAGGAAATAGAGATCCCCGAAAGTGAAGCTGACCGTGCTGCCTCCCTGCGTGAGACCCTGGTCGAAGCCGCCGCCGAAGCCGACGACAGCCTGATGGAGAAGTACTTCGAGGAGGGCGATCTGGGCCCGGAAGATATCGTGAGTGGACTGCTCAAGGGGATCCGGGAGGGGACCGTTCATCCTCTGCTCTGCTGCTCGGCACAGACCAACGTGGGCACGGGACGGGTGATGGAGCTGCTGATCCAGATGGTGCCCTCGCCCGATCAGATGGGCCCGCTGACAGGGAACAATCCCGCCAATGACGAAGAGGCGACCCGCGATCGCACCGATAGCGCGCCCTTCAGCGGGCAGGTCTTCAAGACGCTCTCGGAAGCGCATGTGGGTGAGCTTTCTTTCCTGAGGGTCTTCAGCGGAACCCTTTCACAGGGGCAGGAAGTCTACAACAGCTCGAGGAGCTCGAAAGAGAGGATCGGCAGTATAAGCCTAATGAAGGGTCACAACCGGTTCGAGGTCGAGAGCGTCCGTTCCGGGGACATAGTCGCGCTGGTGAAGCTGAAGGACACCCACACCGGAGACACCCTCTCTGATCCTGCCAATCGCTTTCTCTGCCCTCCGATCGAATTCCCCGAGCCGGTAATCCGGATTGCAGTCGAGCCGCTGGGCAAGAGGGATGAAGCGAAGCTCTCCACCGGCCTGCAGAAGCTGCACGAGGAGGATCCGTCGGTCCATATCGATCCCGACCCCGAGCTCCACCAGACTCTCCTCTTCGGGCAGGGAGAGGTGCAGCTGGAGGTGGTCATCAACAAGCTGCGCAGCCGGTTCGGCGTGGAGGTGGAGATCCATGAGCCGAAGGTGAAGTACCGGGAGACGATCACCAGGGAGTCCTCGGCCCACGCCCGGCACAAGAAGCAGACCGGGGGGCGGGGGCAGTTCGCCGACGTAAAGGTCAAGCTCGAGCCGAAACCACGGGGTGAAGGTTACGAGTTCGTCAACAAGATCAGAGGCGGCGCCATCCCCGGCCGGTTCATACCTTCGGTGGACAAAGGTGTGAAGGGGGCCGCTTCCAGGGGAGTTGTCGCGGGATACCCCTGCGTCGATTTCCAGCTGACGCTGTATGACGGCACTTTTCACGATGTCGATTCCTCTGACGCGGCGTTCCAGCGGGCGGCCTCGATGGGTTTCAAGCAGGCCTGGAAGGACGCCGGTCCCACCCTGCTGGAGCCGATCTATGACGTGGAGGTAACCGTTCCCGACGATTACACCGGCGACATCATGGCCGATATCTCATCCCGCCGGGGAAAGGTCGAGGGGGTGACTTCCGAGGGTCCGTTCCAGAGGATCAAAGCGAAGGTGCCCATCGCCGAACTCTACAGGTACTCTACATCGCTGCGTTCCATGACGCAGGGACGCGCCACACATCGCCGCGAGTTCAGCCACTACGAGCAGGTTCCTCACGACATAATACAGAGGATCATCGGCCAGGCCGAATTGGAAGAGGAGGAAGAAGATTAAAAGCATACATAATTGGGTAAAAGTAAGGCAGGCATTCTCATCCAGTCGAATCATCACAGTCGGCTCTCTGTCAGCGGTGGTCCTGGCTGGCGCACTTTCCGTCGGTTGCGCAGGCACAAAGCCGCCCACTCCTTACACGGTTGAGCCGACACCGCCGGCCACTCCCGATCTGGCCACAATTGAGGCTGTTCCGAAGCTGCGAACTCTGGCCGAGATTCTGGGCCCTATCAGCTTCGATCCGGACACGGTCAAGGCTGGCACGTTCGACACGGGGCGGATGTGGACTTTTGACGCGCCACCGCTGGACTACTTCGCCGAGGCATACGGGTTCCGACCCGACGATGCATGGATGGAGCACGCCCGCCTGGGGGCGCTGCGGTTCGGCGGGGGGTGCAGCGCTTCCTTCGTCTCTGCTGACGGACTCGTTTTCACAAACCACCACTGCGGCCGGAGCTATGTCACGCAGGTGAATGAGGAGGGCGAAAACCTGCTTGGGAACGGTTTCTGTGCCGCCTCGCTGGAGGAGGAGCGCAAGGTCGACGGCCTCTTCGTCGATCAGCTGGTTGAGATCACCGACGTAACCGCCCGGATACACGCAGCGATGGATTCAGCCGAGAGCGACCAGGACAAAGCCGCCGCCCGGCAGTCTGAAATCGATGAAATCGGGGAAGAATTCAACGAGAAGAACAGTCTGAACAACCAGGTGGTCGAACTCTTCAACGGCGGGCGCTACTCGGTCTATACCTATCGCCGCCACGAGGATGTGCGCCTGGTTATGGCGCCCGAGCTGGACATCGGCTATTTCGGCGGTGACCCGGACAACTTCACCTACCCGCGCTACAACCTGGATATCTCCTTCTTCAGGGTGTATGAGGACGACAAGCCGCTCGACACCTCATCGTTCTATTTCAAGTGGAGCGAGAAAGGCGCCGGTGAGGGCGACCCGGTGTTCGTGGTCGGCAATCCCGGCTCGACGTCCCGCCTCAATACGGTGGCCCAGCTGGCATTTGTGCGGGATTACCAAAACCCGTATGTCCTGCATCTCATCCGCAGCCGTATGAAGGTTGTGCGCTCCTTCCTGGATTCCTATCCCGACATCCCCGACTGGGAGGAGTGGGACAATAGATACTTCGGCCTCTCCAACTCGGAGAAGGCGTACACCGGCCAGCAGAACGGTCTTCTCAACTCCTGGATACTGGCGAGAAAAGCCGACTGGGAGGAGAGCTTCCGTCAGACAGTCCTGAAAGACCCTGACCTCAAGGAGAAGTACGGCGACCCGTGGACCGAGATCGCCGAGGCCAGACTCGAGTTCGAGCCGTTCGGGAAAGCGATGTTCGTGTTCCGCTTCACCCGGCCCGGAGACTGGCTCGGCTCGGCACACCTGAACAGGGGGTTCCTGCTGCAGCAGTACCGGTTCATGCTTGAGCAGGGCCTGGCTCCGGATGCAGAGCCGATTCTGTACCTTACTGGAATGATCATGGCGCCGATAGATGTGCACCCCGATCTCGAGAGAGGCATGCTGGAGGCCCAGCTGGGTGAGCTTCAGCGGTTCCTTGAGGCGGATGATCCTCTGGTCGAAAGGCTCATCGGCATGCGGCAGTCTTCCTCGGCCGCCGTGGAGCTGCTCAGGCAGACCGTTCTGGGGGATACGACAGAAATAAGGAAACTGCTGGAGGGGGCCCCGGCGAGTATCGAGAACTCTACTGATCCGTTAGTCGCTGCAATGGATGGCATTGTGGAAAGGCTCACGCAGATGCAGATGGCGACCCAGCAGGTAATGGCCAGGGAGAATGCAGCCGTGGCCAGGCTTGCGCGCGCGGTCTACGATGTCTACGGCACCAGCATTCCCCCCGATGCCACATTTACCCTCCGCATCGCTGACGGCGTCGTGACGAGTTACCCGTACAACGGAACGCTGGCGCCCGTCCGGACCACCTTCTTCGGTCTCTACGACCGGTGGGCGAGCCATGGCAAGGTGGATCCGTGGGAGCTGCCCGAGCGGTGGCATAACCCTCCATCCGAGTTCGATCTGGATACGCCGCTCAACTTCGTTTCCACATGTGATATCACAGGAGGCAACTCAGGCAGTCCCGTGTTGAACAGGAACCTGGAAGTTGTTGGTGTCGCTTTCGACGGCAACATCGAGAGCCTGCCGGGTGAGTTCATTTTCCTGACCGAGCTGAACCGGTGTATATCGGTGCATTCGGCGGGTATCCTGGAAGCGATCAGCGACCTCTTCGGCTACAAGGGGCTGGCCGACGAGCTCAGAACGGGTGCACTGCCCGGCGCCGGGAGGTAGAATCCGGCTCGGAGCTGTGATCCCTGTTATGCGGAAGCAGCCTGTCTGATGAGGTGAGCCAATGTCCGGACATTCGAAATGGGCGTCGATCAAGCGGAAGAAGGCTAAGACCGACGCCATCCGAGGACGGCTCTTCTCACGCCTGACCCGTGAGATAATCGTTTCGGCTCGCGACGGCGGGGGGGATCCCGACCAGAATCCCAGACTGCGCACCGCCATCGAGAACGCCAAAGCCGGCAACCTCCCCAACGATAACATCGAGCGTGCGATCAAACGCGGGACCGGGGACCTGCCCGGTGTCACATACGAGTCGGCCATGTACGAGTTGTATGCGCCCGGTGGTGTGGCCGTGCTGGTGGAGACACTGACCGATAACAAGAATCGTACGGTTGGCGAGATACGGCACATCCTGAGCAAGGTGGGAGGCAGCCTCGCCGAAACGGGCAGTGTGAGCTGGCAGTTCGATGCCAAGGGGACATTTATTGTCGAAGCAGGGGACACCGATGAAGACGGGCTGATGATGGTTGTGCTGGAGGCGGGGGCCGAGGACATGGAGCTCGAAGGCGACGCCTACTTCATCACCTGCCGGGTCGAAGCGTTCGGGGCGGTCAAGGACGCGCTTCAGGAGTCCGAGATTCCCTTCCGGGATGCCCAGATCAGCCAGGTTCCGAAGAACTATATCCAGCTTGATTCCTCCGAACAGAGGAAGGTGCTGAGACTGCTTGAATCGATCGAGGAGCAGGGTGACGTGCAGAATGTATACGCCAACCTGGATATAGCAGAAGACGTTCTCGAGACTGCCGGGGAGGCGTGAGCACGTCCCGTCAGCACCCCCGTATTCTGGGAGTAGACCCCGGATCACAGATAACAGGGTGGGGATTGATCGAGATCGAGGGAAGTGAACCCCGGTGGCTCGATCACGGTGTCATTCGCCTCCACCAGAAGGCATCTCTGCCGGAACGTCTTTCCCTGCTCTTTGATGGAATGACATCACTGCTTTCGAAGACCGAGCCCGACGAGGTTGCGGTCGAGGAGCTCTATGTGGCCCGCAATGCCCGCTCGGCGCTGATACTGGGGCATGCCCGCGGGGTTATCATGCTCGCCTGCGCCCGGCACGGCCTGATACCGGAAGAGTATCCGGCCAACACGGTGAAACAGGCGGTGCTGGGCCAGGGTGGGGCCTCGGCGACGAAGGAGCGGGTCGCCTTCATGGTCCGCGCCATCCTTGGACTGGATGAGATCCCTCAGCCTGCCGATATTACCGACGCTCTGGCATGTGCGATCTGCCACGCCCATAAGCGGGACCTGCCGACATGATCTCATATCTGAAAGGGACACTGGCTGCAAAGCATCCAACCGAAGCTGTCATCGAGGTCGGGGGGGTCGGGATGAGGTGCCGCATAAGCCTCGCGACCTTTGCGGCGCTGCCCGAAGTAGGCAGCCCGGTCCACCTGGTCACCCAGATGGTGGTCCGCGACGACGGGATGGACCTGTACGGCTTCTTCTCTGAGGCCGAAAGGATCCTGTTCGGGCTTTTGAAGGGGGTGTCAGGGGTCGGGCCTAGAATGGCGCAGGGTATACTATCCGGGCTTTCTGTGGAGGAGTTCGCGCAGGCTCTTGCGACGGAGAATCTGGCGGTCCTCACATCCATCAGGGGGGTGGGCAGGAAGACTGCGGAGCGGCTTGTCCTTGAGCTTAAAGAAAAACTCCCCCGCCTGGAGGAGGTCACCGGCAGACCAATTCCGAGGGAACTGGAGCCGGAGGAGGAGGTTCCGCCGTGGGAGGAGGAAGCCGTACTCGCACTTCGTTCACTGGGCTTCGGCGCCTCCGACGCCGAGGCGGCGGTCCGCCGGGCCCTTGCGGCTCTGGAGGGGGAACCCACTGTAGAGAGTGTCGTCAAACGTGCGCTGACCCTGGCACGTTGAATCCCGAGCCTACCTACCGGGGCTCTGTTAATGTCTGAACCGCGCATCACCGCAGCCAAACCTACGCGTGAAGAACTGGAGTACGAGGAGGTACTGCGCCCTCGTTCCTTTGAGGAGTTCGCCGGCCAGCTGGGGGTGGTGGAGAACCTGCGCCTTTTCATCAAGGCGGCGCTGCAGCGCAAGGAGCCCCTCGACCACCTGCTGATCTTCGGCCTGCCTGGTCTGGGCAAGACCACGCTCGCCCATATCGTGGCGAACGAAATGGGAGTGGATCGCAGAGCTACTTCAGGTCCCGTTCTGGAGCGTCCCGGAGACCTGGCTGGCCTTCTGACCGGTGTCGGAGAAGGCGATGTGCTCTTCATCGACGAGGTCCACCGGTTGAGCCCGGTGATCGAGGAGTACCTCTATTCGGCGATGGAGGACTTCCGGCTGGATATACTCATAGACCGCGGCCCCAGCGCTCGTTCGGTCAAGCTGAACCTGAACCGCTTCACACTGATCGGTGCCACCACGAGGGCGGGTATGCTCACAGGGGCGCTGCGCGCCCGTTTCGGGCTGACCATCCGGCTCGACTTCTATTCCCCCGAGGAACTTGCAACGATCGTCGAACGCTCGGCACGCGTGTTGAAGGTCGACCTGGAGCCGGAAGGCGGCCGCGAGATAGCGCGGCGCAGCCGGGGAACACCACGGATAGCAAACCGTTTACTCAGGAGGGCGCGCGACGTGGCCCAGGTGAAGGGTGACGGTGTTATAACGAAGGATGTGGCAGACGAAACGTTGAACATGCTGGGTGTCGATGTTCGTGGCCTGGACGAGATGGACCGGCGCCTGATGCTGGCCATTCTGGACAAGTTCGACGGCGGGCCGGTTGGCCTGAACAGCCTGGCGGTGGCGGTTGGTGAGGAGGGGGAGACCATCGAAGTGGTCCACGAGCCGTTCCTGATCCAGGAGGGTTTACTCCACCGTACACCCCGGGGGCGGGTCGCCACATCCCAGGCGTATACCTACTTCGACCGCAAACCACCTGTCGGCAGCTCGGACATCGACCAGCCGAATCTGTTCCAGGGCGAAACCGAAGAACCAGATAATGATTGAGGCAATTGTCGTGGCGGCGGGAGAAGGACACCGCATGGGAGATACGGGGGAAGATCTGCCCAAGCAGTTCCTCGAAGTAGAGGGCCGTCCCATGTTCGTAAATGCCGTTCTTCCTTTCGAGGCGCATCCTCTGGTCGACCACATTACGGTCGTGTTGCCGCCTGACCATGTCGAGGGATGGGAGAGCCGGCTGCGGCAGGATTTCGGGATACACAAGATCATGGCCGTGGTGCCTGGTGGAGCGCACCGCCGTGAGTCGGTCCTTTCGGGGATGGAGGCCGCCTCTGCAGGGAAACCGTGGCCTGAAGAGGCCCTGGTTGCCGTACACGACGGGGTGCGGCCCCTGCTAAGTATCAAGCTGCTCGACAGGGTGATTGAAGCAGCCATCGAGAGCGGTGCGGCCGTGCCGGCGGTGACGGTCAGAGACACTGTCGCGGAGGTGGACGATTCGGGAGGCTGGGCAGGCGTGGTGGAGCGATCGAACCTCCGGATGGTGCAGACCCCTCAGGTGTTCCGTGCCGTCTGGCTCGACCAGGCACACCGCAGCCTGCCGGGTGAGGACGTCACGGATGACGCACAGCTGGTCCGCGCACTCGGACACCCGGTCACCCTGGTAGAGGGGGATTTGATGAATGTAAAGGTCACCGATCCACTCGACCTGGAACTTGCGCGGTGCCTGGCGGCGGGAGGGAGCCGGTGAAAGAAAGTGTAAGGGTTGGCATGGGATTCGACGTGCACCGCACCGATCCCGACCGACCTCTTGTGCTGGGGGGAGTGCGCATAGAGGATGCTCCATTCGGGCTAGCCGGCCACTCCGACGCTGATGCCGTTCTGCACGCAGTGGCCGACGCATGCCTTGGGGCACTGGCCCTGGGCGATATCGGGCAGCATTTCCCCGATACTGATCCCGCATGGAAGGATGCTGACTCAAAGGATCTGTTGCGCCACGTCATGGGGCTCGTCGAGGAGGCGGGCTGGGGAGTAGGCAACGTGGATGTGACCGTGATAGCAGAAGCACCCAGGCTCTCGCCCCACATCCCCGACATGCGCCGCTCTCTCTCCGATGTGCTGCGATGCCCTTATGAGGCGGCTTCGATCAAAGCGACCACCCATGAAGGCATGGGAACGCTGGGTGGCGGGGAAGGGATAGCCGCTCTAGCGGTGGTTACACTCATCGCAGGGGACGTAGAAGCTCAGCCAGCACATGAAGGATCGCCATGAGCGAAGGGAAGGTAGTTGGGGTTCTGCTGGGGGGGACATCACCTGAGCGGGAGGTCTCACTCTCATCAGGCACGGCGGTGGCCGAAGCCCTCGAAGCCCGGGAGTGGACCGTGCGGCGATACGACTACGGTCTTGAGGGCGAGGAAAAGCACGGTTCGGTGGCGGCCCGCCTGGAGCATGCGCTGACCGATGGTGACTTCGCCGATGTCGACCTGGTGTTCATAACCCTGCACGGTGGCGCCGGGGAGGATGGTCGCGTACAGAGCTATCTTGAACTCGCTGGTGTGCCGTACACGGGGACCGGTGTTCTGGGCAGTGCGGTGAGCATGGATAAGTGGATCACCAAATCACTGGTCCGCCGGGCAGGTGTCACCGTGCCCGAAGCCCGGCTGTGGACGGTTGATGATCCGCTGCCCGAAAACATGATAGAGGCCGACTGGGGAGCTGTTCTCGGCTGGCCGCTGGTTATAAAGCCTGTCAACCAGGGCTCCACGGTCGGGTTCTCTATCGTGGAGGCCGCGGGGGAAGTGCCGGCAGCTCTGGAGAAGGCCGCTGTATACGGCAGCCGGGTGCTGGTCGAGGAATACATTGCCGGTCGGGAGGTTACCGTGGCGGTGCTCGGGGATCAGGCCCTGCCTGTGATCGAGATCCACCCATCTCACGGTGTCTACGACTACGAATGCAAATACACTAAAGGAATGAGCAGTTACACCTGTCCGGCGGACCTGCCGGAGAGAGTCGCAGCCAAACTGCAGGATGACGCGCTGAAAGCATTCGAGGTCCTCCACCACAGGGATTTCTCCCGGATGGACTACCGCCTTGCCGAGGACGGCACCCCATACCTGCTGGAGGGAAACACACTGCCCGGATTCACCGCAACCAGCCTGGTCCCGAAGGCTGCCGCGGCGGTCGGCATCAATTTCGGCGAGCTGTGCACCCGTTTGGCGGAAGCAGCACTCGGGCGACAGGGGGATCCGATTTGAGCGCGGTCGTCAACATAGGGATCCTTGTAGTTGTGATTATCGGGGTACTGGGTGGTCTGAAGCGCGGACTTCGCCGCGAACTGCTCAATCTTGCGGGAATCGTCATAGCGATCGTAGGGGGGATCCTGCTGGCAAAACCGGTCGCTTCCCTCTTCAGGAGCTGGGGCGTCATCGAGGAGGTTCCGTACCTGCTTGCCTTTGTGTGCGGATTCATACTCGTTTCCCTCGGCTACAGCATGATCAAGGGCCGCATGCTCCCCAGGGAGATCGATCTCTCTGAACGGATTTCCGGAGCCGTGCTGGGATTTGCGAAAGGGATGATTGTAGCGGCTATCCTGGTATATGCTCTGGTCGGCATATGGCCCCAGACGGCAGAAGCTGTGGGGCGTGCCCCGACTGCTCGTATAGTGTTGCCTCTGACTGCGGCCATTGATGCATTAGCCGGCGCCATACGCCCTCTGCTACCGGAGGAGATGACGGAACAGATCCGCGGAGGGTACCGTTTCTTCGATCAGACGCGGAAGGATCTGAAACAGGCTCTCGAAACCGTGGAAGGGGTGGGGGAGCCGCCACCCAGATAAGCGAACAATGTCCATCACTTTCTACAACAGCCTCAGCCGGCAGATCGAGCCGTTCGAGCCCCTGGAGCCGGGGAAGGTGCGCATCTACTCCTGCGGTCCGACTGTATATGACTATCCGCATATAGGGAACTGGCGGGCCAACATCTTCTCTGATCTCCTGCGCCGATATCTTGAATACCGGGGATTCGAGGTCTTCCACGTCATGAACATTACCGACGTTGACGACAAGACCATCAACGGTGCGCGAGAAGCCGGGGTCAGCCTGAAAAATTACACGGCCCCCTTCATCGAGGCTTTCTTCGAGGACCTCGATATGCTCCGCATCCAGCGGGCGCACGTATACCCCAGGGCCACCCGGCATATTGATCAGATGCTGGAGCTTGTCGAATCCCTGCAGGAGAAGGGTCTCACGTACGAGTCGAAAGGAAGCATCTATTATGCGGTCGACAAGTTCTCCGGCTATGGGAAGCTGAGCCGGATTGATCTGAAGGGGTTGCGTTCCGGCGCCCGGGTTGACTCGGACGAGTACGAGAAAGAGGAAGCCCGCGATTTCGTGCTGTGGAAGGCGCGAAAGCCGGAGGATGGGGACGTCTTCTGGCCATCGCCGTTTGGGGAAGGCCGCCCTGGATGGCACCTCGAGTGTTCGGCGATGAGCATGCAGTACCTGGGTAATCCTTTCGATATCCACACCGGCGGGATCGATCTACTCTTCCCTCATCATGAAAATGAGATCGCCCAGACCGAAGGCGCTACGGGGCAGGTGCCTGCCCGCTTCTGGCTCCATAACGAGTACCTTCTTGCCGACGGCCGGAAGATGAGCAAGAGCCTTGGAAACTTCTATACACTGAGGGACCTGGTATCAAAGGGAGCCGATCCGATTGCAGTCCGCTACCTGCTGATGGCCACTCACTACCGCCAGCAGCTCAATTTCAGGATGGAAGGGTTGGAAAGCGCCGAAGCGGGTATCGTCCGTCTCAACGAAGCGGCCATGCTTTGGAGGGAGCGGTCGTCCAGATCCGAAAGGGTGGGGGATGATTCAAGCCCGGGGGAGAAGTTAAAGGGGTATGAAGAGGCAAATAAGGATGAAGCCCAGGAGGTGGCAGAGAGAGCGCAGGAGGCATTCACTGCTGCGATGGACGCCGATCTGAATATCTCCGAAGGGCTGGCGGCGGTCTTCGAGCTGGTCCGGCAGGGCAATACGCTCCTGGAGCAGGGAGTGGGAGCTGAAGGTGCTTCCGTTCTCCTCGAAACCCTGAATGGAATGGACTCGGTCCTCGACCTGCTGAAGGTGGAAGATGAAGATATACCACTGCCCGCTGAGCTCCAGGCCATGATCGATGCCCGAGAGGAGGCACGCCGGCGGAAGGAGTGGGAAAAGGCGGACCAGATCCGCGATCAGCTGCGCGAGGCCGGTATCATCCTCGAGGATACCCCGGATGGACCGAGGTGGAAACGTATCTAGCGGGAGCGTATATTCCAGACGTCTGTTGACGGTAGGTGCAGCAGCGGTAGATTGAGCCGTTCGTTGAGCCGGCGTAGCTCAGTTGGTCAGAGCGGCTGATTTGTAATCAGCAGGTCGTGGGTTCGAATCCCTCCGCCGGCTCCAGGATAAATTCCAGTTACCTTCTATCTGACTACATTCACTAACTGTCTGCCGCGCCGGCAGCTGAACCGCCCGCTACGTTCCCTTCCCAGGATCCAGTACTCACCTAGCAAACGAAGCTGACTTGAGTTCAGGTCTGTGAGGGAGGAGCATGCGTATAGGGATATATCGGTCCGGCGAATCATTGTCGGATTACAGCCTGGAATACAGTTCAGATCGTTTAACGTCATTTTTTCCTCACGGGTTGGGCATCCGTTACCTTGCTCTCCCAGGTTCTCAAACCGCGGGGGAACATCAATCTTCATAGTATTTAAACGACACCACGCGGACTTTCGTTGCATAAAAACAAAGAGAGCGACCGCTTAGGCATGGTCGCCATGATCCTAGCCTTTCCGTTAGAAGTTGTGGTGATGGACTTGTTGTCTGATAATGGTATGTTCTTTCGACTTGACGGTCAGGTGTGCAGGCCGAAGTGGTGGGGTACCGAAGTGGTCAACCGGGGCAGACTGTAAATCTGCTGGCGTACGCCTTCGGAGGTTCGAATCCTTCCCCCACCACCAGTTTTTTGCGGGAATAGCTCAGTTGGCTAGAGCGTCAGCCTTCCAAGCTGAGGGTCGCGGGTTCGAATCCCGTTTCCCGCTCCATAGACAGTAGATTTGTGATAGATTAGTGGATCCGCTTCTTTTAATCGAAATGGCACCGTTTTTGCGATAAGTGAGGGCTTGACATAATAATGATTGATTCGTTTTTTATCAGGTTAAGGAATTTCCGGCGGGGGTAGCTCCAATACGACTGATTGAATCCGTGCCCACGTAGCTCAGCGGGTAGAGCACGTCCTTGGTAAGGACGAGGTCACCGGTTCAAGCCCGGTCGTGGGCTCCACTTTTCACTTTAATAAATAGTAGCGTCTTAAAGGAACATCAGGAGAGATTCTAGACGCACGTCCAGTGGCTCTCCCCCAGGCGATGCGGGAGAGCTTTAATGGGTAGCAGGAGGATCCCGAATTATGGCTAAGGAGAAATTTGAGCGCACGAAGCCTCACGTGAACGTGGGAACGATCGGCCACGTGGACCACGGCAAGACAACGCTCACGGCAGCCATCACGGGGGTGCAGAACAAGCGCGGTCTG
>Ga0114919_10000424_pt1 | contig 32543 bp, 24 predicted proteins | sample BlataG_FD_88682 | JGI IMG/M metagenome (GOLD analysis project Ga0114919, IMG submission 88682) | Deep subsurface microbial communities from Black Sea to uncover new lineages of life (NeLLi) - Black_00105 metaG | ecosystem: Environmental > Aquatic > Marine > Oceanic > Sediment | place: Atlantic... | reverse complement strand
GGGCCGCGAACCTGACGATATAATATTATTTGTTCACGGGAATCCTGAATGCTCCTACAGTTATCGTAAAGTAATAAAACACTTAATGATAGCAGGAAAGCAGTCAATTAGGATTGTAAATCCAGATCATATCGGTTTTGGATTATCTGACCAAGCTTCTCATGAAATGGTATGCATGGATCACGCAGAGAATTTATTGGATTTAATTACTACTCTTGATCTTCAGAACATAACCATGATTATTCATGATTGGGGTGGTCCTATAGGAATAGGAGCGCTGTTAAAAATACCTGAACGCTTAAAAAATCTTATCATCTTAAATAGTACTGTATTCCCTCTTTCTAACCACTGTTTGACATATAAAAATTACCCAATCCCGTGGTTAGGTTGGGCAAGAACGCCTTATATTATTCCTAATCGCTTTTGGGGTGCGTTCGCTTCCTATGCTATGTTTACTAAGCCTGTAGGCTCAATGAAAATACTCTCAGGTATGCTAAAATATATTTTCATGGCAGAGTTAGGAAAATTACCTAAAGAAGAATTCAGAGCTCGATCGGTAGTAAACCAGCAATTTCTTTCTAAACCTAACGTTAAAAGTTCAAAACGGTTAGTTCTACAATCTGCTGTTTGGGGTCAAGGAAATAACTATACCGATCCGAAAATTGGTAAAAGAACTACAAAACCTTTCTATGATTTCATACAAGAAAATATAAAATTATCATGGAGCGGGAAGTCTAATAGAATTGGTGTTCATGCCGTAATCGGTAAATGGGATCCGTTAGGAAATGAAAACGTGTTAAAACAATGGCTCCAAAATCTTCCTCAGCTTAGAAATAACATAACCTTATTTAGAGATGTTGGTCATTTTATCGAAGAAATTAAATACAAAGAAATTGCAGAAGTAATTCTAAAGAGTATAACCCCATAATTGTATAAAATCATGCGAATTTCTTTTCGATTCTATAATATTTATAAATTAAATTTTTATATAGAGCATTACTTTTTATAGCTTACACCAAATATTTTTTAAAAACAATGTGATTTAAAATGGCATGGACACCACCAACTAAATTTATAGTTTTTCTAAGCTTCCTTTTAATGGTATTTGGGGTATTTATTATACTTGACCAATCTCTTATACTTTGGAGCCCGTCTTTATTACCGATTATTCATCTTGCCGATTTTAACTCTTTCGAATCATGGATATTGATTGCGGCAATAGTTGTCTTTTTATCCTGGTTTGTCTTTTTCCTTGGAGTTTGGTTTAAAGGCTTATAAATTCTAAATCTATAACATTTTTTTTCTTTACTTTATTCACACCAATTAAATGATTATGAATAATTATCTTCTCGATTCTAAGATTGATTGAATTTCAAATAGAGGGAGGGAGGGGTCACCAAAAGTAAAAATATTAACATTTAAAAATAAAAATCTTCTCAAAAAAAATATAAAAAGTAAAAAATTAAGAAAAAAAATTATTTTAATTAATTTCTGAACCACATAGAGCACAGAATCTTCCTAATCCAGATAATTTAGCTCCGCAGTTTTGGCAAAAATTGATTCTTCCTTCAAGCTTCGTTACTGGTACTGGTTTAGGCTCAGAAACTTCTATTTTTGCTTCTGATGGTTCTGGAACGTAGTCTGTTGACAACTTGTTTAACGTTGCAAGCATAAAATAGCCTTTAACTTGAAAAATAAATCCTATAATGGCCGGGACGATTAAGAAGCCTAAAGCGCTTAATAACGTACCTGTTTTTAGTTTATCGCACCCTTTAATTGCCTCGTTAGATATGGTAGCTGGAAACATTTTACTGTTATTCTCAAAAAATATTTTCAGATTTTTCCACGCCTTCATTTCGGCAGCTACACCTGAATATATGAATACGATACCTGCTATCATAAGAATCAATGATAAAGAGAGCGAGATATAGAGAGGGTACGAAGTTGGTATAAAGAAAAATAACACAAGGTTTGCAACTCCAGTAATCAGTACGGCCATACCACATATTCTTAATATGAAGCCCCTGATGTATTTTGAGCGAAATTCACTCAACAACGAGTTATTTAATGTGTAATTAGCCCTCTTAATACATCCCATAGCAATAAAAACAAAAATTAATGCTATAAAGCCAGTTACCCCCGCGGCTAAACTAACAATCGTTAAAATTGCAACAATTTGTATAAACTTTCCAAATTCATGGAATTCTTTGTTAACATTTATATTTGACATTTTTAGTTTCGATTTTTAATTTTATAGTTATTTAATATAAGGATTCCAAAGACAATTTATATCATTACGGGAGTCCATTAATTGAGTATATGGGAATTTTTTACAACGACCCAATAGAAACTTAAATATAAGTATTGAGATCATATAATAAGTAGTAAATCCAAAATAGTATGAAAATATCAATCCTCACAAGTTTCATATTATTGTGATAGGATCGTAATAAAAAACTCGTAGAACCAAAAGTAGGATTAAGCTCTAAAGAGAAATTCGAATTAATAGAACAAATCGAAAAATGGATAAATTTAATTAAAATTCAATCAGCTTAAATTGGTGTGTGATCATAGTCAATTATAAATCAATTGTAAAGCATTTACAAAAACACTATTCGGACGCAACAGAAGTAGTTGTGATTAATAATAAGGCAAAAGTCCTTCACTCCACGAGCAACTGGAATGTATCGAAAGACGTTAAAGAAGTATTCGCTAGTTGGAGTAGCGGTAAAGCCCAGTCTGTGAATATGAATGGTAATAAATATTCAGTTCTTCAAATGGAGCCAGAAAGATTTATAGCTACTAACAGACAGAAAAAGGGACACTTGGTTGGTTCCTCCATCCCTGGAACCGATATTTATCTTATAGCTCACATCAGGCCAAAAGCAAAAGGTTGGGAACATATGGCTTACCCTGCTATAACGAGAGCAGCGGCGATGATGATGAAAGGATCGCAATCTCAATTTATTGAGACTGAAGTAGATGTTTCCGAGAATGAATTGTCTGAAAAAATTACCAGAATAGCACAACCATCTATCGATCCATACCTCAAGGCAGAAGTGGAAGGATTCTTGGATTGGATTAAAAATCCTCAGGGTTTAACTTCTTATCTCCTTCATGCATTACAAGAAAACGATCCATATAGAATCTCAAAACTCGCGGAGATTTATAACGAATTCTATAGGATATTTTACGAATAAATTAATAAAATTAATAGTGTATTTATTTTTAGACAGCTATGCTTGATTTTTTTATTCTATCCATTAAAAATAAAATAAAAAGAATTTTAGTTTGATTTAATTTCATTTTTCTTAGCTAGAATTTTTGCGAATAGTTCATCTGAAGTATCAAGAGGAATTTCAACCTTGTCTTTTTTAATTAATTGTATTGCTTCTTCAGGACAAGAAGCTATGCAGTTTCCACATCCAATACATCTCCTTTTATTAACTTTGGATATTTCATTTTTCATTTTGATAGCATCTATCTGACATTTTTCTATACATGTTCCACATCCACCGCACTCATCTGCATCAATTTCAGCGTAAAAATTAGTTGTAAAAAAATCCACGGTCTTTGGAAATTCCTTTAAATTTGTAATAATCCCACAACAACATCCGCAACAACTACATATGAATTTAGGATCTTTTATGTTTTCTGCTTGGAAAACCAGACCCTCTTCTTGATTCAAACGTAACATTTCAAGAGCTTCCTGGCGATTCAGTTCCCTTCCCCACCCTTCATTAATGTACATATCAGCCATATCTCCCATTCCAAAGCAAGTATCATTACGTGAGGTAACTTTACAAGTATCACCTTGCATGTTGTGAGCTTTGCGGCAGATGCAATTTATCGCTACATAGGGACCAGGAGAATTATTTACGATCTTTTCAAGTTCTTCATAGGTTGGTAAGTTGTGTTCTGCTGTTACACTTTTTTCTACTGGAACAGTCCTAAATTGCGAGATTTTCGTTTCAAATAGCTCTATTCCAAATTCATTTCCAGCGTATTCGCTCATATCTGCTAAGAATTCTGGTGTGAGCCTTTTAAGTTGATATTCGTACATTCCAATAGCAAGGTAAGCGTTTGCATAATGTTTTTCACCATCTATAATATTATAATGGATTGCCCCCTTACTTACCATTGTATCCAACTTTTCTCTCAATTCGGAAATATTCATGTCCAATTTAGATCTCTCATAAATCTTATCTAAAGGTTCAAATTTATCCGTTAACTTTGTAGCAATTACAGCTTCTTCGGGTTCAAATATATGCTTTAATATTCTAATATCTGCTCCCGTTTTAGATGCAGGAAATCCAATAGGGTATTGATCGAGATGCTCACGTAAATTTTCGTAGGTTCTTTCTAAATTTAATTCAGATTGCATAATGGTTCACTCTATTTAAGTAAGAAAGAGATGTTTTTAACATTTTTGTATGCATACTTAATTAACCATGAAAAACCCTACTATCGTTTAAGATAAATCGAAATGATGTCGCCATCCTCAATAACATGATCCAGATTCTCAAATTTTTGACCGGGGTGTTTAGCAGATTTACCCCATACTAACGAGTAGCGATAATCGCTGACGAATCGCTTGTGAATTTTACGACAGAGCTTCTCTAAATTATCGCCTTGATGGAGAATTATTGGCTCGTCCATATCTGCTTCCTGCCTTGGTGGTTTTAAGAATACTCGTATTAAATTAAGCTCCTGGAAGATATTGCGCTTAAGAGTGTTAATATTTTCTTTATTTTTAGCTGAGATCATAACCCAATGTTCGTGACCAATTGCTTCTGTTATCTTTTCAGGGGGAACTGGAGTTTTCATTAAATCTGATTTATTTATAACAACAAATTCTCTCGTGTAGATACGATTTCCAAATATGAAATCTATTAATTGATCTGGTGTAATATCTGGTTCACCAAAATAAACACCTGCATTACGGACTTTCAAATCATTCATTAATGATTTAATTTCATCTCCATCCATGAGTTGATGACCTTTGTAAGTAAAATGAATCCCCCCACGCGTACGCTCTTTAATAACAATATTAGGTGGCCTTGTATTTAACCGTATTCCTGCGTTATTCAACTCCATTCTAATAGTTTTCAAATCAGAAAGACTAATCGTCCCATCAGAACGAAAACATATTATAATTAGCACTAACTCTGCCGAACGTACTACTGCTAATACTTCCTTTCCTCGCCCTTTACCAGCAGCAGCACCCAGAATTATTCCCGGCAAATCAATAAGCTGAATTTTCGCTTCTTCGATATCCATCATACCTGGTATGGCTGAAACAGTAGTAAAATCGTATGCTGCAACTTTGGAGTTAGTATTACCTTCAGTTAACAAATTTAATAAAGAAGATTTCCCAACTGAAGGAAATCCAATGAAAGCCACTTGAGCATCTCCTGTTCTTTTAATACCGAAGCCAGCACCACCACCTTTCTTAGAACTCGCAATGCGAATCAAATCTTCGCGGAGGTGGGCTAGTTGTGATTTTATGAAATTAACGCTTTTTTGTGTAGCCTTGTTTACCTTGGTGGAAGCCAATCGTTCTTCTAATTCGATTATTCGATCTTCTACTTTTTCGGACATCTTATACTATTAAAAAAAATAAAACAAATTCAATAAATTTTTCGAAAACTTAGTAATGTCAACTAAATACTATGATTAATAGGTTCTTTTAAAAAAAGAGATAAAAGTAAAAATTAAATTGTTTAGAAATTTAATCTGAATGAGCAGAGATGATTAAATCTGCGAAAAGTTTCATATCATTAAGTAATACGTTTAATTTATCTTGAGAATCTCTATCTAATTCTTGCGATTTCATCACAAACACAGAAATGATATACTTAAAGATGTGGAGCTCAATCCCCTTTCCATCTTCACTCTGTCCCATGAAACGGCATGAATCGGACATAAAAATATTTTCCCTCACCGTATTTGCTGCGTCGATGAAATCCCTCAAATCTCCTCTTAGCGTCAAACCACTACTTACGCCTTGAACGTTATGAACCAAGACATTTCCAGAAACATCGGAAATTATTATTTTAGCCTTAATTTCTTCAAGTTGGCTTTCAGCTTTTTCAACAGATTTCTTTAAGTCTTTATAAGACGAAATTAATATATCCCGAAATATTTTGGCTAACTCGTCTTGTTGATAAATACTCGTCAATTTTAAATCGAACTCATAATCTTTAAAGGTATCAAGAAAGAGTTCCTTAGCGTGCTTAACGTTAGTATCTAAAAATTCCTTAGGATAATCCGTTGTATCGAACTTATGGAGGAACAAAAAAACTTTTGGTTTTTCGTTGTTTTTCCGATGGATGTCTAATAATCCTTCAAAGTATTCTTTCGCTTGATCGAAAGTATTAGGATCGTGTAAATCAACAATGCAAATTAGTATATCCGTCCCTCGAAATATTTCTGGTTTCTCCATGTATTCTTTTCGATATTGCTCCTGACCACCAAAATCAAATATTCCAACTTGAAGTCCAAGAAAAGGATGTCTTCTGGTTTCGTAGAGAATTGTTGGACTTAATTTCTTCGTGTCTTCTGGAGTTTTCTCAGCAAAAGCTACTGAATACAAACTTGTTTTGCCACATCCCCCCAAACCTACAAGAGATATTTTAATAGTAATCTTCACCTTTTTTTATAATATTGTTTATAATTTTCCATCTAATTTAGTTCTTTATAAAATTAAAACTTATTTTTCTTCATTAGGAGCTAATTTAAACGTTCTTGAGAATACTTTACCGTATTTTTCCGTCGAAACTTCTACTAATACATTACCATAGACAATTTCACTATCTACCGTCTCTAAAGGATACCCTATTTCAATAGTTTCAAACGGGAAAAGCTCTCGTATCGTTGTAATCCATGGTTTCTTTTCGAATAGTTCTTCGACTATGACAATCCTAATCTTGATATCTTCTAGAATATACCCAACAGAATTAGTTACCGAGATTTTTAAGATTTTTTCGTTTTCGTCAATATCCTTCGAAACGCTCAAAAATTTTCTGGATCCAAGAGGTTTTAGAACCGCTTGGTCTTCTTCCGGTTTTGTTTGAACTTTAGGTTCGTCAATTTTACTCGGTTCTCTGACTATAAACACTTTACGCTTTTGAATGTTGTATTTAGACACCTTTTTCAGTTTTGCGAGAAACAATACCGCGTTTAAATTTATCGCGTTATATGGTTCAATCTCTAGATAACCCTTTTTAGCGGCATCTTCAATAATCTCGCTTCCAATTCCCGTTCTCGCAAAAGCAGTATTTTTCTTAGCTCCGCTTCCTACAGAACCAATTGAAATGTCAGCGTTCTCGGCCGTCAAATCAGTACAAAAATTACAACTGGACGATTTAAACTTATCTAGTTGCTTGATGGTATAGGATTTTATCGGTTCTCCATCGTGGTCGTAATATATATGAAATTTACCCTTATTAATATCCATTTTTACTACTTTTGATAAATCTATTCCTTCATTTTCAAAAAAGGGATAAAGTGCTTCAGGAGCGAACGAATCCATACAGAACAAGCCAATTTTAAGGACATGAGCTCGCATGAAATATTTCAGCATTCCCGCTGGAGAGCTCGTCATCTTATCAACAGCATCAATATTACAAGGGGTGCCTACAAACGCAATTGACCTATAATCTTGACGTATCGCATCCATAAGAGCTTCCACAGTTTGAGAGTGGCAATAAATAGAACCAGCTGCTTTAATTGCATCGTCCTTATTAGTTATAATTTGTGCAACAGGATGCCAAGGATTATTAGGATCCTTCATTGATACAACAGCAGCATCTATTAAATGCTCATCAAACAAATAAGTAAGCAAGGAAGTTACCGTCCCTCCATCTTGGGCTCCGATAACTTCTGGAATATTGGTATTTGATACATATCCGGTTTTAAATTCGCCCATTAGTTGAATTGGATCAGTTATAGTTCGGGGGCATTGATTGTAACAGATTCCACATCCGGTACATTTTCCTATTAATTTAGGTTGTCCTGCTAAATGATCCCATTCGAGCACTGGACAAACTGCAGCACAAGTCCCACACTCTGTGCAAATACCAGCTCGAATAATTTCCTTCATTAACATTCCAAAGGAATCTTTTTTCCCTTCAAGTTTCTTTTGAATGTAATCAAAAGAATAGTCATATTGAGTGGATTCCGGTTCTGGTTCCGTTGGATTTTCAGTCATTTTTAGCAAATCACTAAAATATTTATATTAGCCTAATTTAATTATTTGAAAATTATGTAAGGATATGGATTATCTATATAAAAATTTACTGAAAAAATAATAAAGTGATGTGTGCACGACTTTTTAGTCAGTAAAATATGGGATTATCTTCCTTTTTTCGTATTTATTCCTTCGGCTCGAAAATAATTATATTTTTATCATCCATCTGGATGATCTATTTTTCAAACTTCAAAATACAAATAAAGAGGGTTGAAAATACTTTGGAGAGGTCTTATTATAAGAAATTATTGATTTTGATAATTGTATTCTATTCGTTCTATCAATCATTCTTTGTAAAAAAGTTAACCATCCTCCAATTTAGTTAGCATTATCGAGACCTAGCCTTTCCTCTATTTTATCTTCGATCTTCTTTATAGCATTGCTAGCGTGTATCCTTATAATTCGAGGAAAGTCGTTTACTCTTGAAAGCAAGGCACTCAAGGCAGATTCCTCACCGTATATTTCCAAAAATTTAATTAGACTTACTTTAACTTTTGTATTTTCGGCTTCATTTTGTTTTAAATAATCTATTAAGGTTGCTATGTATTTATTTAAAGTGCGTTCTAAATCCTCATCTTTATCTTTAACTCGGTACCAATTTCTTTGAAAAATGTTGTATATAGCATCAATCGCAACTTTTTTAATAAGCCAATAAGAATCAGGATTCTCTAAAATTTCAATTAGATTACGAACCGGTTCTATAGTTCCTATTTTTCCTAAAGCGATAATCGCATTCTTTTTTACATCAAGCGTTCTAATCTTTAACAAATCGATTAGTGGTTTGCCAAACTCCTCATTTCCAATTTCACCTAAAATAAACGCAATACTTTCCTTCAGTGTATCGCTATCCGAATTTAAATGTGAGAACAGAAAACTAAAATCAGCGTCCTTATTTTCAGAATAGATTTTTCTAACTGCGTCCATGATATAAAATTTCATATCGATATCGGTGTATTCGAAGCTTATATCCTCTACATTTAATATTTCAAGTAACTCTGGTACAGCTGACAGATCACCAATTTCGCCGAGTGCTCCGATTGTAGCTACACTTACTTCGCTATAAATGTTATCCAGTCCTGTAATTAAAGTGTCCACGGCGTCTTTTAACTTCATCTTCCCTGTGAGAGTGATAGCATTTTTCCTAACAATGAAATCGTCGCTCATTAAAAGTTTAGTTACATCTTTGTTGATTTCAGGGCTCAACAACTTTAAAATTGAAACTGCAGAATCAAGTAACTCACTATCATTTTCTTTTAAAGTTCTCGTAATTTCCTCCAATAATATACCTTTATCTGAAGATATTTTCGATATCAGTTCTGGATACTTTACTTTTATGTAATCCATATCCTTATATGCTATGTTAACGCTTGAAAGCTCGTATCCGATTAACTTAATAATTTCTGACTTATGTTCGTTTGATATGTTTACGCTTTTCAAATAAGCTAACAATGCTTCTATTAGAATTTCAGGTTCAATTCCAACTAAATGGTTCCTGACAAATTCTTTTACGGGTTTATAGCGAGAATCTAACCTCTTTATAAATAGATTTATCTGAGGCTTATCAAACCTGATTTTCGTTATAGCTTTTAAAGCAGCTAATTTTAGATCAACGCTATCAATATTTTGGTCTAATATCCAATTTAAGGGCTTCAGCGCCTTATCGCTTTTAAGCTTACCTAATGCTTTCGCAGCTTCACATTTTAGATCGATTTTGTCTTCTGATATTAGAACGTCTTCTATAATCACAAAACATTCGTTCTCTAATCGTGGAACATCATTAGCTATATCGCCGATGAATTTAACTGCTTCTTTCCTTTTACTGCTATCCTTTTCAGTCTCAATAATATCTGTTAGCATTTCAACTGAATTTTCTAGTCCAAATTCTTCCTTTTTATCGTATATCTCTTGAGGCGAAGGTTTTGGATCTGACATGAGTAAATAAAAAGACCTTTTTGAAAGCTAATTAAATTATTATGATTATCTTAATTATTAGGTCATCCGCTAATAAAAATATTTTCAATATAACTTATGCTTTATATCAAAAATGCTCACTTATTAAACCCCTTCAAGCACCAAATCTCAAAAATGTTCTAAAATTTTTTTCCATAGCTAATTAAAAAAAAATAAAAAATCTATTTGTTTGGTATTCCCATTTCATCCCAATTGCGTTTTTGATAGTATATTTGAAGAAGATCGTCTAAAGGAGGAACATTCTTCTTAGAACCACCCTTCTCAAGTGGTGTAAAGAATCTAGACCCATAAGTATCATTTTCTATGCTAATACCACATTTCACGTTGAAATCCCTTTTCATATTAACAATATTCTGTCCTACTTTCATGAAGGATTCCACTGAGTAAGATTTTCCTGTGATCCCGTTGAGGCCATCAATCCACGGTTGAAGTTTATGAATAAACCAAAAACCGAATATACAACCCCCGCTAGCAGAATAAGCTTCGCTTGCGTTTTGAATTTTAATGACTGCTTCTGCTACATCTTCACCTATTCCAAACTTATCAACTCGTTCTGTTAACCCTATTTCTTCTTTTTGGTTCATGTATGAAGATAAATGCATAGGTTCATAGCAATGATATGCTCCACGCGGAGTTGTAGCATAATCTAATGCCGTCAAATTGTTAGCACGCGGTTCGTGAGCTGGAATTTCTAATCCTTTTCCGTGTATTGATAGTTCATCGGGTAGTCCTTCGATTTCACAGAACTTTCTAACACCTTCAGCCAATTTATTTCCTACTCCTTCTCGATAGGCAATCATCGGTATAACTTTTTCAATTGATTTTGGGTCTCCCCAAACTTGCTCTTTCTTAAAGCCTAATTGATAATATTTTGACGGTAGTAATTCCCTGTCAATACCCTCTAGAAGACAACCGAGAACACCTCCAAGCGAAATGCTATCCAATCCAAGGTCATTCACGAGCAGATTCAACTTAATAAGTGCTTCTAAATCATCAACTAACAAGTTTGATCCAAGCATTCCGAGTGTTTCATATTCGGGCCGAGAAACCCAATCACCTTCGTACTCTACATACCCACGACACGCGGTTGGACAGTTGAAACATCCATGCATCTTTACCTCTCCTCGTGCTTGTAGTGCTTTCGCACCGATTTGTTTAACACCTATCCATCTGCCTACGGTCCAATTTTTTACATTAATATCTCCTACGCTTGCCATAGAATCTAAATGAACTGGTGTACCAGAATCTGACATTACCATACCAAGAGCCGATTTACTTAATAAATCTCTGAGTTCTTTGGCTGCATTTAACACTTTCTCTTTTTCATTAACAAAAACTTTTTCCGTGCCTCGAACTGCTATTGCTTTTAGTTTTTTGCTACCCATTACAGCGCCTAATCCGCATCGTCCAGCAGCATGCGTTTTATCGTTGATGATACAGGCATATTTAACCAGATTTTCCCCGGCAGGTCCAATTGTAGCAACTCTGACTTTCTGATCTCCAAGCTTTTTTTTAACGGCTTTATCGGTATCTTGCGTCCCTTTACCCCAAAGATCTGTAGCATCTAAAATCTCTGCTTTTCCATCATTGATAGATAATAATACAGGGGTTTCGCTTTTTCCCTTGATAATTACAAAATCAAAACCAGAAGATTTTAATTCTTTTCCAAAAAATCCTCCCGAAGACGACTCTCCCAGAATGTTGGTTAATGGTGATTTTGCCATTACAAAATGACGACCACAGAATGGAATAGCCGTGCCACAAAATGGCCCTACTGAAAATATCAAAGGATTTTCTTCGCCCAACGGATCAACATCGCTCGGTACTTCTCGAGTGAAAATAGCTGTAGAGATTCCTATACCCCCAATAAATTTCAATTCATCTTCAGCTGAAATTTCCTCTTGAGAAATGTCCTTATTGCTCAAATTTATTCTAAGAATTTTACTCATTTTCATTACCTTTTGTTACTAATTATTGATGAGGTTCTTGTATATATTCTTTTTAGTAAATTATAAGAAAGTTCCGAAAAAGTATTCCATCGCTAAATTTTTGGCAGCTTTTAGAAGTCGATTTACAGCTGATTCTGATATTCCAAAGTGGGCCCCAATTTGAACCGCGCTTATCTTCTTTGGAGTTTTGAAAAAACCCTCCTTAGCCGCATATGCTGCGACTTCTTGCTGTCTCTTCGTAAAATTAGGAAAAGGAATTGCCGACCTCCATATTGTTTGATCGACTTCGTCAAGTTTATCTAAATCAGTCATTCCAATGATTTCGTATTTCTCAGTAAACGAATTTAAAACATCAAACAATTTGTTAACATATTCTTTTTGAGAGATAATATTAATTAATAGTACTTCTTGAGAGATGTGAATAGGAAAAAGGAACGCCCAAGGTCCAGAGTCGACGATCGGAAAGAATCCAGATGTTTTATTCTGATTCATTATGCAAATAATTTCGTTCTTAGTTTGATTTAATAACTGGAAAGATTGAGGATTAAATTGTTTCGTAATGTATTTTTCAAGGTCCTCAATTAAATTTGGTTTGAATCTTATCCTCTGAAGAGCAAAGAAGTGATTTTGGTCGTATTGGAACGCGTTTAAAATTTCTATGAATTCAAGATATTGAAACAAATCCGCAAACCCTACGTGTTCTAAAAAATTTCCCGGTATCTGTAATCTAATGATTTTCATTATAATTGTAAAGTAAACAAAATGTATTATATGTTGCGATCGCAACCAATCGACTATTTAGTAAGTATTAATTCTTATATAATAGGTATGAAAATATTATTAACAGGTGCTTTTGGAAACGTAGGATTAAGCACATTAAAGGAATTACTAAATAAAGATTATGCCGTCAGAGTTTTTGAAGTTAACAACAGAAAAAATAGAAAAATCGCAAAGAAATTCAAAAATCGAGTAGATATTATTTGGGGCGACCTCAGAAATAAGGAAGATGTGAATATTGCCGTTCAAAATCAAGATATCATAATCCATCTGGCAGCTATTATTCCACCATTAGCAGATGCTAATCCTAACTTGGCTGAATCTGTAAATGTTGGAGGAACTAAAAATTTACTAAAAGCAATTAAGGTCCAAGCGCAGAAACCAAGGTTATTATTTACATCCTCGGTAGCTGTTTATGGAGATCGACGATACAATCCAATGATAGAAGAAACCGATCCCCTCGCTCCCAGTAAAGGAGATTATTACGCAATAACTAAAATATCTGCTGAAAAGTTGATTAGGGAATCGGGGATAGATTTCGCAATATTTAGATTAACCTATATAACATCTACCGAAAAATTAAATATGGACCCTCTAATGTTCCACATGCCTTTAGATACATCTATTGAAATCTGTGACACTAAAGATGTCGGATTAGCTCTAGTCAACGCAATTGAGTGTGATGAGGTATGGGGTGAAACTTTCAATTTAGCTGGGGGAAAAAAATGTAGGATTACTTATAGAGAGTATCTCAACGATATGATGGATATCTTTGGGTTAGGTAGAAATTTCCTACCCGAAGAAGGATTTGCTGAAAAAGACTTCCATTGCGGCTACATGAATACCGATAAATCCCAAGACCTCCTTGATTACCAAAAACATACGCTTGAAGATTACTATGGAGAAGTTAAAAGGAAAATTGGTCCTAAAAAACATTTCATGCCCGTTATTAAATGGATGATTAGAATAAATCTCTTGAAAAGATCGGAACCCTATCGAAGGCACAAATTCTTTAGGAAAAAAGCTGGTGCGTTTACAGTTTCAGAAAACAAACTAATAAGAAAAATCTTAGCAGCAAATTTTAATAAGATAGACCTTTTAGAAAGGAAGATTGAAAAGTTAGAAGAATTAACAGGAAATTTTATCGATCGCGAAAAAGAAACTTCAACTATAACTCAAGATCAATCAGCGTAATAAAATTTGTAAAATTGGGAAACTTACTCTTTTCTTATTTAGGACCAATCTATTTCCTTAGGACGAAGAATCAGTTAATTTTGATCGTATTTTTAACTAGATTATTAGCTTTTACTTATATCGTTAAATAGAAAATAATATAATATATAACATAAAAACTAACTTAAATAAAAATTTATTAAAATAAGTAGATTTTTCGACATATATTCAATCAAAAATGTCGGAAAATAATAAAGGACGAAATTGGATTAAAAAAGGAATATTTATACATAATTGTAAATAAAGAGGTGGAGTAAGAAAGAAAATGGAAAAAAACAATCAAGGATTGAATACAAGAATCGGTTATTATGCATGTCAATGAGGAATCAATATAAAGAGAAAAGTAGATTGCGATAAATTAGTAGAATTTGCTAAAGGCTTAGACGATGTTGTAATCTCTAAAACTCATGCTTTTCTTTGAACAGAAAGTGGACAACAGGAGATAATTAACGACATTAACGAGAAAAACCTTGATAGCATCGTGGCGTCTGCTTGAACACCTAGAACTCACGAACCCATTTATAGGAGCTCTCTTTCTAAAACTGACTTAAATCCTTACCATTTTCAAATGGTAAACGTTAGAGAGCATTGTTCTTGGTGTACAGAAGATAGCGAGGAAGCATTAAGTAAAGCTAAAATCCTTGTTAATAGCGGAATAAATAGAGCAAAAACGCTAACATCTGTTCCAGTAAGGACGGTTCCCGTTGAGAAAGCCACTTTAGTCGTGGGCGGGGGGATCGCTGGAATGAACGCTGCATTGGATTTAGCAAATCAAGGGATTAAAGTTTTTCTTGTTGAAAGCAATACTACCATAGGTGGTAGAATGTCTCAATTAGACAGAACATTTCCTACCGACGACTGTTCTATATGAATCTGTGGTCCAGTTATGCTCGAAGTTAATCGAAACGAGAATATAGAAATACTGAGTTATACTGAAGTGAAAAGAGTTGATGGATATGTTGGGAATTACGAAGTAACAGTAGAAAAGAAACCCCGATATGTGAACAATGATTGTAATGGATGCGGAGCTTGTACTGAAGTATGTCCTATTACAACGTCAAATTACTTTGACGAACACTTAGGACCGCGAAGAGCTATAGATATCGCCTTTGGGCAAGCTGTTCCATTCTTGTATGACATCGATCGAGATGTATGCGTAGAATGTTTCAGCTGCGTCGACGCCTGTGAGCTAGATGCAATAGATTTCAGCCAAGTGCCCGAAGAAGTCACTTTCACGGTAGGATCAATCGTTGTAGCTACGGGCTGGAACATTTATGAGCCATTCGGAGAGTATGGATACGGAAAATTCGAAAATGTCATAACTCAACCCCAGCTTGAAAGAATTCTAGCACCAAATGGACCGCTAGAAGGTCACGTACATAGAATCTCGGATTCAAAGAAGCCTGAAGAAATTGTGTTTATTCAATGTGTTGGGAGCCGTGACACGGAAAGACCTTATTGTAGCGGCGTTTGTTGCATGTTAGCCTTGAAAAACGGAAAACTACTTAAAGAAGAATTCCCTAACGCGAATGTTACCATCTGTTATATTGATATGAGAACTAACGAAAAGGATTTCGAGGAATACTATCAAAGAGCTAAGCAATCTGGCATCAGAATGATTCGGGGAAAAGTTGGCGAATTTTCTGAAGACCCAGAAACAAAGAATGTAAACATTAGAGTCTATTCGTCGTTAACTGACGAAATCATTAAAATTAGCGCGGATTTAGTAGTTTTATCAACAGCTGCGTTACCTTCAAAGGGTACAGAGCAAATTTCTAAAATACTAAACTTAGACGCGGATCGAAATGGCTTTTTAACTGAGTCTCATTTTGGATTAATGCCGCAAGAAACTAAAACTAAAGGAATCTTCATCGCTGGATTCGCCCAAGGCCCTAAGGATATAGCTTATTCAGTTTCTCAAGCCAGAGCTGCTGCAAGTAAGGTAGCCGAATTAACCTCTCCAGGAGAAGTAGACATTGAACTAATTATTGCAGAAATTTCTAATGAACTTTGTATTACTTGTGGAAGATGCGAAAAAGTATGCCCAAAGAACGCAATAACAGTTTTAGACGAAGAAGTAGCAGTTGTTGATGAAATAAACTGCGATGGCTGCGGTATTTGCGCTACATGTTGCCCAACTAACGCGATAGATATTAGATATTTTAAAGATTATCAGTTATTTACTGAAATTGACGGTATGTTGGAAGGAGGTTAAAGAAGATGGAGAACGAATTTAAAATTCTAATGTTTGCTTGTTTGAAGTGAGGGTATTCCGCTGCAGATTTAGCTGGAGTTGCTCGAATGAAATATACGGCATCCGTCAAAATTATAAAAGTAAAGTGTACGGGGAGAGTTGCCGTAAAACACATTTTATATGGGATAAAAGCTGGAGCTGATGGAATTATGGTTGTTGGATGACGACCAAACGAATGCGAGTTCAAGCAAGGTAATTTCACAGCTCAAAGGCAAGTTGATTTAGCTAATAGAATACTGGACTCGAGAGGATACGGAAATCAAAGAGTTAACATGTATTGGTTAAGCGGGGCAGAAGCAGATAAACTAGTGAAAAGCGTCGAAGATGCTTACCAAAAAATAAAGAGATCTGGACCCAATCCGATAAAATACGCGAAAGAAATAACACCTCCCACAGAATGATTCCTACAAGAAAATTGTAGTTGTAGGAAGACTTACCTTGCAAGGGAAAGGGAGAGTAGTAAGATTTTTGTTAAATATTATTTTTTATAAAAAAATAGGTAAGAGAATTAAATATGGTTCAAATTGCAAATAAAAGATCATTTAAAGGATTTTCTCCTGCAGATTTAATGGAAGCTACGTATCTAGCGTCAGAAAACTTTCAAGTTAGAGCTTTCTTTGAAGCTAAAGACGAAATTGTGAAAGCGGGTAAGTTTTCTGAAACAGAATTTTACGAAATCCTTGATGCAATGATAGATGCTGAAACAGAGCGGAAATTAGTGTTAGAAGAACTTATGGATAAGAAACCCTTATTCTTAGAAGAAATTGTTAAGCAAATTAAAAAATTTCCCGCCGAAAACGTTATCAGAGATGTTATCTATCTAAAAGAACAAGGTTACGTTCAGGAACTCGTAGAAACTAAGACTAAAATGGTCATAAAAAAAATAAAAGGAGAAGAAAAAGAAGTTGAGGTTAAGGAATACTTTTATAGGTATCAAATAAAAGAAAAACCAATTGAGCATTTTTTGGAACCAGTTTCTATAATTTTTAACGCAGGCGTTTGCTGTCATTGTGGTTGGTGTTCTTCAGTTTGTCCCGTAAATGCCATAGAAGTGACTGCAGACACTCTTGAAGTTGATAACGATATCTGCATGAAATGCGGATTGTGCTATTCAGTTTGCCCTCGATCTTTTTCGATAGATCAAGCATACAAAAGTATTAAAAATTTAGATAAGTCTTTGACCTGGTCAGATAACATTGGAGCTTATGTAAATACATATACTGCTACCACAACTAAAGACGAGATTAAAAAAGTTCGACAAGATGGTGGGATCGTAACTTCCATTTTGGAATACCTTTTAAAGAATAAACTTGTTGACGTTATTGTAGCAGTCCAACATTCTAAAGATCTCTGGAGGCCTGAACCCGTAATTGTAGATAATGTGAAAGATCTTTACAAAACTGGAGGAACTAAGTACGCGAATTCTCCTTCTTTAACTATTATTAGTGATGCTAAAAAGTACGATAAAATAGCGGTTGTTGGTGTTCCTTGTATGATGAAAGCAATTGAGAAAGGGACGCTATTTCCAAGTGGACTACCATTTTTCAACAATATAAAGTATAAAATTGGTTTGTTTTGTATGGAGTCATTCCCTTATTCTGAAATAATTAAGTTAGCAAAGGATAAATTTGACAAAGAAATCGACCAGCTAACCAAAATGAACATAGACAAAGGTAAATTTATCATCAATTTAAAATCAGGAGAAGAACTAGCAATAGATCTGAAAGAAGTTCAATCGTATGCCAGAGATAATTGTCATTACTGTGAAGATTTAACTTCTGATTATGCAGATATTTCAGTTGGTTCAATAGGATCGCAAGGAGGATTCTCTTCAGTAATAACTAGATCTAAAGAAGGAGATAAACTCTTTAAAGATGTATTAAAAGCCGGATTAATAGAATCAAATAGTTTAAAGGATGTAAAACCTGGCCAAGGATTGCTTGAAAGAATTGCTGGTGTCAAAAGAACGAAATGTAAACCAATTGAGCTACAATAAAATCAAATTTGGAGCGTAATTAATAACATGAGTACAAAAACTTTTGAAGATTTAATAAAAGAAGTTCACGAAAAAGGAATTTGTCAAGAATGTGGGGGATGCGTAAGTTTTTGCAGTTCAGCTGAGTATAATATTATTGGTTTTAAAGATCCTTATACCCCTCCTGAATACATCCATAAAGATAAATGTCTTGAATGTGGAATATGTTATTATATTTGCCCACAAACCCATATTTTAGATAATGAACTTAATAAAACGCACAAATTTACTGATTTTGATTCAATGCCAATAGGCAATTATGAAGAAATCTATTCGTGTCAAGCTGTTGATAAAGAATTTCTCGAAAACGGTACTGATGGAGGTGTGGTAAATTCAATACTTAATTTTCTGATTGAGAAAAAGCTTATTGACGGAGCAATTGTATCTAAAACCAATGCACCTTTTTCACGAGAAGCCTATTATGCCCAGAGTAAAATAGATTTATTACAAAGTTCTGGCACAAAATTAGATATATCGCCCCAGTTAGATGAAATTCAGAAGTTTTCTACCTACACTCATTCGATTCCAGAATTGAATCGATACAAATTTAATAAACTAGCAGTAATTGGCACTCCTTGTCAATTTAATACGATACGGTGCATGCAAGACTTGGGAGTAACTCCCTCCGAGAACATTGAAATCTGTCTTGGATTATTTTGTTACGAAAACTTCTTTTTTGAAAAATCGCAGATAGAGAAGTTTGAAAGGGATTTTAACATCAAATTTTCTGATATTGAAAAAATTAATATTAAAGAAGACGTTATTTTTAAATTAGTAGATGATGGAATTGGGGAAAAAATCATCCATATTCCTTTTAATCATCTGAAGAAGTATATGCGTCCAGCATGTAATGCTTGTAATGATTTTACTAATATTTATTCGGATATTTCATTTGGGGGTTTAGGATCACCTGATAAATACACAACTGTTATTACACGAACTGAAAAAGGAAAAAAGTTATTTTCTCAAGTTCTCGATGCTGGAATTATTAAGTGTACAGACTTGGATTCAAATAAGAAGAAAACCATGATTGAGTTGATTTCCCAATTTTCTCAATCAAAAATAAAAAGAAAAGAAGAGTTTATGACGAATTTAGAGTAGAGAGGAGTATATTATAACAGAATCAAAAAATAATGTCAAGAAGGGCAAAAACTTAGACGACACAGTAGAGTATCTTGATAAAATTTACAATCCCGATTTAAGAATCATCTTAAGAAGATGTTATCAATGTGGTCGTTGTAGTGGAGTTTGTCAATTAAGTAAAGTTCAAACCTATACGCCTAGTAAAATAATACAACTTATTATTGAAGGTTTTGAAGAAAAAGTACTAGAAAGCGAAACCTTATGGGATTGTTTAACGTGCAATCAATGCCTTAAAGACTGTCCCGAAAATATTAACTTTGCTGAATTAGTGAGGATGGCTCGATATAAAATGAGGCAATCAAAGAATACGAATATCGATGAGATGATTGCACATAAAGGAGTTTATACAACAATCACAGAAATTATGAGCCAACCTTATATAAATCCAGATAGATCTCTCGAATGGGTACCTAAAGATGTAAAAATTGCTGATACGGGCAATCTTTTATATTATGTTGGGTGCATCCCTTATTTTAATTACGAATTTGATAAAATAGATTCAATAGCGTTAAGCACTTTACAAATTTTAAATAAAATCGAAAAAGAACCAATAGTTGTCTTCAAAGAAGAAACATGTTGCGGTCATGATGTTTATTGGGGACAAGGAAAACTGGAAGTATTTATCGAGTTAGCTAAGAAAAATATTGCGATGTTTGAGAAAGCTGGAATCTCCACTATTGTTACAGCATGTGCAGAATGCTATAGAACATTTAAAGTTGATTACCCAAAGCTATTTGAAGATTTTAGCCAAAAATTTGAAGTAAAACATATAATTGATTACATTTACGATATGTGGAAAGGAGGTAAAATTGAATTTGTTGGTAAAAACGAATCTGAGGAGGAAATCTCGTTTACATATCACGATCCTTGTAGGTTAAGCAGATTTTCATCCGAGGATAATAACATTACTGACAATACGCGCGAAATTTTTGAAGAATTTAAAGAATTAGGATATAATTTTACCGAAATGGAGCATAATAAATCAAACTCATTGTGTTGCGGTGTGAATTCTTGGATGAACTGCAACGAAAAATCAAAAGCTCTTCGATATAAAAGAATGCTTGAAGCCAAATCAGCAGGAATTATAATGTTAACAGCTTGTCCAAAATGTAAAATTCATCTCTCATGCTTGCAAGATGATTACGAGGATATTTCTTCAATTGAGATATCAGATTTCTCGGAATTTTTGCTAAATCACATTAAAGTTATTGATTCTAAAAAAGACAGAGAGGTAGAGAAATAATGGAAGGAGCAGTATTAGTTATTGGGGCGGGCATTGCCGGAATACAGTCATCTCTCGATTTAACTGAGCTTGGATTCAAAGTATATCTCGTAGAAAAAACACCATCAATCGGGGGTCGAATGGCACAGTTAGATAAGACTTTTCCAACAAATGACTGTTCGCTTTGTATTCTTGCGCCTAAGATGGTTGAGGTGTATAGAAACCCAAACATCGAACTAATGACGTATCACGAAGTCACAGCAATTTCAGGAGAACCAGGTAATTTTGATGTTACGGTATTAAAGAAACCAAGGTATATTGATGAAGAAAAGTGTAAAGGATGCGGGGATTGCGCAACAAAATGTCCCAAAATTCAAGTGCCTAACTTATTCGACATGAACCTTGGTAAAAGGAAGTCAGTTTACATTCCGTTTCCTCAAGCAGTCCCTCCTATATACCTAATCGACCCCGAATTATGTTTAAAGTTAACTAAAGGCGTATGTGGCGTCTGTGAAAAAGTATGCGAAGCAAAAGCAATTGATTACGAACAAAAAGAGCAGGAAATTAATATTAAAGTAGGCGCTGTAGTAATTTCTACTGGTTTTGATATGCCTGCTGAGGAATTATCTCCAAGATGGGGATATCATTTTCAAAACGTAGTGAGCGCGTTAGAGTACGAAAGGATATTGTGCGCGTCAGGTCCCTTTGAAGGTCACGTTCTAAGACTTAGCGATGAAGAAGAACCTGAAAAAATAGCATTCATTCAATGTGCTGGTTCTCGGGATCTTCACGAAAATGTTCCTTACTGTTCAAGCGTGTGCTGTATGTATACTGCTAAGGAAGCCATAATTACCGCCGAACATTCAGAAAATGCTCAATGCTTTGTATTTAGACACGATATCAGAGCCTATGGTAAAAATTTTTATGAATTTACCCAAAGAGCTCAAGACGAATATGGAGTAAAATATTTCCAAACAAAAATAAGCACTATCGAAGAAGATCCAGAAACGAACGATTTAATAATTCACTATGAAGATTTGAAAACTGGAAAATTCAATGATTTTCGAGCTAACTTAGTTGTTTTAGCAACTCCGTTAGTTCCAAAAAAAGGGATAGGATCTCTAGCTAAAACTCTTGATGTAGAGCTTGATAAATACGAATTTTTCAAAGAAAAGTCTTATTTTAATAAATCTTTATCGTCAAGGGAAGGGATTTTCTTATGTGGCTTTTGCCAGGGACCAAAGGATATTCCGGAAACTGTTGCTGATGCGAGTGGTGTAGCGTCTCAAGTAGCTACTTTACTTAATTCCGCAAAATTTACAAAAGTTAGAGAAAAAGTATATGACGTACCCGAAAAAGAAGTGAGACCTACAGATGAGCCCCGAATAGGAGTGCTTGTGTGTCATTGTGGGATTAACATAGGGAAGTACGTCGATGTTCCAACTGTCAGAGATTATATAAAATCGTTACCAGGTGTAGTCTGGTGCGAGGATAATTTATATTCATGCAGTTCTGATTCCCAAGAACTAATTAAAGATAAGATTGAAGAACACAATCTTAATAGACTTATAGTAGCTTCGTGTACTCCTAGAACTCACGAACCTTTATTCCAAGAAACATGTCAAGAAGCAGGAATGAATAAATATTTATTTGAAATGGTAAACATTAGAGATCAATGTTCATGGGTTCACATGACTGAAAAAGAAGCAGCGACCGAAAAATCAATGGATTTAATAAGGATGGCAGTCTCAAAGTCCAAATTAATCAAACCTCAAAAAGAAGAGAAGATCGCAGTTATACCTACTGCTTTAGTAATAGGTGGAGGCGTTTCAGGAATGACTGCGTCCTTAGAATTAGCTAATCAAGGGTTTAAAACATATCTTATAGAAAAAGAAAAGAAGCTTGGTGGAAATTTAAACAATCTTAACATTTTATATCCCATACAAGAAGATGCTTCTATCTTCTTGAACGAGATTGTTGGTAAAGTTGAAGGTAATAACAACATAGAAGTTCATCTTGAGACAGCAATCAAAGACATAAAAGGGTACATTGGTAATTACGACGTTTCAATTAACGACTCTAAAGAAAAAGTAACAGAATTTAAAACTGGAGCAATAATAGTTGCAACAGGTGGACAAGAATTCAAACCAAATGGATTGTATCAGTACGACGGTAAAAATCAACAAGTTATGACCCAACTCGAAGTTGAGCAGAAACTTCAAGACCCGGACAAATCGTGGCTTGAAAAATTAAAACGAGTTACTTTCGTTTTGTGCGCTGGTGCAAGACAGAAAGAAGGAATAACCTATTGTTCAAATGTGTGTTGCGGAACTTCAATCAAAAATATTAATATTCTCAAGGAATTAAACCCAGACCTCGAGATCGTTGTTTTATATAGAGACTTTCAAATGGCTAAAAAAGAGTTCGAAGAGTATTACCGCAATCGAAGAAAAGACGCAATGTTTTTGCGATACGATTTAGATCACATTCCAAAAATATCTAAAGTAGGTAAATCACCTGAAAAATATAAAGTAGAAGTGTTTGATACTAATTTGCAAGATAATCTCGACTTTGAAACCGATTTAGTCGTTTTAGCTACTCCAATGGTTCCTGCTGACAACCTCAAAGAGTTAGCAATGATGCTCAAAGTTCCTTTAGATAGATCTGGTTTCTTTTTAGAAGCTCATGTTAAATTGAGACCATTAGACTTTGCTACGGATGGTATATTCCTTTGTGGCGTTGCTCAGTGGCCTAAAAACATTCAAGACTCCATTTCCCAAGCAAGTGGGGCTGCAGGTCGAGCAAGCAGGTTTTTAAGCGCTGGAGAAATAACCACTTCAGGATTAGTTGCGGAAGTAACTCAAAGTAAATGTATTGGTTGTGGAGACTGTGAGGAAATCTGCCCTTACAAAGCCATTGAATTAATAGAAACTACAAAAGATTTTGAGGAAGTATCAATAGTAGTTAAAAAATCATCGATAAATTCAGCTTTATGCAAGGGATGCGGCACTTGTGCAGCAACTTGTCCCATTGGAGCTATATCTGTTAAACATTACGATTTTGATCAAATTGGCGCCATGATTGATTCATATCTTTTAGAAAAAGTTAAAAACGGAGGGAGTGCCTAATTTTGACGGAGTCTAAAAAAAAAATCAAAAAAGCCGAGGATTTTGAGCCAAACTTATTGGTCTTCTGTTGTAATTGGTGTAGCTATGCGGGTGCAGACTTAGCAGGGGTATCGAGATTTCAATATCCTCCTAATATTCGAGTAATTCGGGTCATGTGCTCGGGTAGAGTAGATCCTTCTTTTGTGTTGAAAGCTTTAAAAGATGGCGCTGATGGCATTCTTATTAGTGGATGTCATATCGGCGACTGTCATTATATAAGCGGTAACGAGTTCGCTAAAGAAAGGTTTGAAAAAATGCATAAAATTATTATTAAACAGCTTGGCATAAACGAGAATCGCGTTCGATTAGAATGGGTTTCTGCTTCTGAAGGAAAAAGGTTCGCAGAAGTAATTACAGAATTCACCAACAAAATAAAAGAGTTAGGACCTCTAATAAGGTAGACTCTAATCCTTAATTTTAATTTTTCATACTTAAATATTATATTTCTCTCAAGTCATCTTTTTTACAAATTTATATAACAGTACTAAAACTGCAAGTAGTATCGTAGAAGCTAAAAGGATGATCAGATATACTAGGGAAATTCCTCCCAAATTAAAAAATGGTTTAAGAGTCGTGGGAACGAATGCAATCCCGATAAATTGAAACGCCGTTGTTAAACCCGCAAGAGCACCACGTCTTTCTTTTGATAAAGTCTGGCTATAAAACATAACTAATGTTATTAATATTCCCCCGGCTAAGCCCATAAAAAGAAGTCCTATAGATGTAAGCACGAGCGCTTCTAAACTATTATTGCCAAAGAATACTAAAACGAAGTTTGCGATGAATAACGATATCAATCCTATTGTTAAAGGAAGTTTTGTGCCTTTTTTCTTAATAGTAAGGCCCGTTAGAATACCCGCTAAAAATCCCATTAATCCAAATAAAGCAACTACTATACCCAATATCCCTGCGTCGATTTCATTTGTAAATGCTTGCGAAGTCCAAATTATAGCTGCAATAGAAGTATGGGAAAGTAAAAAAGCCGATAACACCAATAAGATCACTGGCAAGCGACGAATTTCTTGAGTTAAATGGGAGAAAAATGTTCGGATTCCAGCATCGCTTTTGGTGACTGATTGTTTTTTTCTTAATACAAAGATTACAAGGATTCCTAATACCGTAATACCCAAAAATATTAAGTATAAATATCGCCAGCTTAAATTAATAATTTGACCAGCAATTAATGGTCCAAAACCGACTCCTAAATTAGCGACAGCTCCTAGTAAGCCTATTTTTTTAGATATTTTCGGTCCGGGAGTGATATCTGTCAGTAAAGCTATTAAAACAGGATTGACAAAACCAAACCCAATTCCCGCTAAAACATTAGCAATAACAAAAACGGTCAACGAGAAGGATAAAAAAGCTACGATCATTCCTATTCCAAAAACAGATAAACCTAAAAGAATCACCTGAAAACGACCTTTAACGTCTGAAATGGCACCCGAGAATAGTTGAACTAAGGCAAATGGGAACATAAATGCTGGAATAGCAATTATTGATGCGTTTATCCCCACTGAAAAATCTGTAGAAAGAACTCCAAATAACACTAATATTACATTTCCTGTAAGGGGACCTAGTGCAAAAAGTATGAAAATAATTATTTCGACATATATTGAAGATTTCTTCTGTTCCACATTCATGATAATTAATCTATTCATTTTTTAACGAGAATATTATAAAAAATATGAGCCTTAAATTAAACTCTGTGCATTAAAAAAAAAAGAAAAATATTTAGAATTACGATACTTGAATCGATATCTGCGAGAAGAACGCTGTAACAATTATGACAAATAAAATTAGCCCTGCGAGTATTAGGTAGATACGCCTAGCTTTTTCGTCAAATTTATCGTTTAAAGCAAAACTCAAAAACGCTATAGCGATAAAAAACATACCTATATTAACGCCAATCCGAGCAATATTTCCAAAAATAACTACTTGGTATTCCATCCAATAATATATAAGATTAGCCCTCTCTAGCTTTACAACGTAATCGTTATATCCATATAATCCCTGCATATAATTCATTTCGTTTTGTTGTGTTTCAAGGAGTAACCATGTATAGGCGTTATCTGCAATTGATTTACTTATCATGAGTACGGTGCCAAAGATTATGGCCACTAGAAGACCGTATATTAAGAATTTAGTAGCTCTTTGCTTGTCCATCATAGGTAGCATATCATACAAACTTACTTTTCTCTCATCTGTCCCCATTTTTTATCACCTTAAGTAATTAGCTTTTAAAACTGATATTAATGCCGCCATTACGTAAATGATTATAATGAAAGCACCTATAAATATGAGAAAATTATTTAAAGTTTGTCCTGGACCGTCTACTTTAATCGTGATATCGAAAGGAACATTTGTATTAGAAGAAGGACCTGAATTAGAGCCATAAACGATAACATAATAATCGCCTGGCCAAGATATCAATGAATCACCTACTCTATCACCCATGAATTCTATATAGAAATAAATTCCACTGCTAGGCAAACTTAACGCACTAGTCCCCACTGTACTGCCTGCTGGAGAAGAACCCCAACCAAACTCAGAATATACGAACTCCAGACCTGAGATCCCCCCTGGAGTGCTATTCAAACTATAAGCTCGGTCATACACACTTTTAGCTATAATCTTAATGGTGACCGATGAATTTGGATAAAATTCAGAAATTTCTATTATTAGTTTTTGATCTTTACTTAATGTTACGGGATGAGCAAATGCCTTAGTCATACCTGAGCTGCTATCTTCTTGAATAATTTCAGGGTTTTGTTCATAAATAGTTAATTTATCGAGGAAAATCCCAAACAAAGGACCTAGTATTAGACACGCTACAGCTAACCCAATAATGATGTAAGCCGTTTTCTTTTTTAAAAGCCGACTCATTTTTAACATGTAGACACCTTTAAAGACATCTTTTTTTATTTTTGATTGTGGTTAAATAAAATTAGGACATTTAGAAATAAAAATATGAGCTTAATTTTTATTAACAGATGAACTAAAGCTCATTTTTGATAAAATACTATTTGAATTTTTAGAAAAACTCGAAAAAATGTGATACAAATAAAATTCATGTTTAATTCCTAATCGTAATTAATTTTACAAAAAGTAAGTTGAGAATCGGTTATGAAAACTGATGAATCGTATTCTGATTATATGTATAACTTCATAGATACAATCTGTAAAAAGTTTGGACCAAGATACTCATGCAGTAAGGCTGAGAAGAACGCTAATATTTGGATTAAGGAAGAACTCGATAATTTTTGTGATGAAACATTCATAGATGAGTTTGAAACTCGACCCGCACTGTATCCTCAAGGGTTTATCAAGGTGGCGGGAATCTTGGGAGGTATTTCTCCGATATTTATGCTTTTAAAGTTTCCATTTCCATTAATATCTTTAATTCTTGTAATCCTCGGCATTACTGTGCTCTATAGCGAATTATTTCTCATGAAGGAATGGATTGGGTTTCTTTTTAAGACTAAAACATCTACTAACGTATTTGGGATAATAAAACCAACAGAGGAAGTAAAATTCCGTATCATATTTGAAGGACACACCGATAGTGCAAAAGAAATGAATATTGCCAGTTTTAAACCCCGAGCCCGCCAGATAATAGGGATAACCGGACTTTACTTTTTATTTCACACAATTATCTTTTCGCTGTGGAAATTCATTGCTCAATTAGTTTCGGGAACTTCCATTGTAATTGTGAATTGGGGTGTTGTTTCTATAACGATCATAGATTTGATTTTTTTTATTCCGCTTGTTATAATTTATCCCTGTTTCATCTTATTGTTAAAAGGTTTCTTGGGAAAAATGGTTGTTCTAGGTGCAAACGATAATCTATCCGCCTCTGCCGTTGCTGTCGCAATAGGGAAACACCTTAGCGAAAATAAACCGAAGAATGTGGAAGTCTGGATTGGCTCGCAAGGAAGTGAAGAAGTTGGCGATAAAGGAGCTAAAGCTTTCGTTGAGAAGTATGGGAAAATGGGAAAGCTTGATAATTCTTATTCTCTGGTGCTAGAATGTTGTGGTGCGGCAGAAGATATGTGTATAATTGAAAAGGATATGCACCAAGCAGTCTATAATACGGAAATCAATAACTTGTTATTACAAGCTCATTCAGAGGTAAAAATTAAAAATCCTGACTTATTAAACATCCGAACTGGAAGCCTTAAAATCGGAGCGTGCGATGCGTGCCGATACATTCACGAAGGATTCAAAGCAGCAGCTTTAATGGGAATGGAACACATAAAAAATAGAGCAGTTAACTGGCATTCTGTTAAAGATGCTCCAGAAAACATAGATAAAAAGGTTTTAAGCGATTTTCTCGATGTTTCACTTAAATTTGTTGAGATTGTTGATAAAAAATTTTCTAACTAAACTAAGGTTTTTAAAAATAAAAGAATAAAAAAAAAAGTAATAGATGGGTAAAAACTATTATATCCCCATTTCTTTAATTTTTTCCTGATTTTCTTGCACTTTTTCTGGTGTTAACTTGTACCACTTCCAAAAGACAAGAGCACCTATGATAACAAAGATCGCGGGAATGAGAGCTTGATGTAAATGTATTCCCCAAATTGCCGATTCTGGTTGATTTACACCTAAGGCTTCGTTGAAACCAGTGAGTTCATGAATTATTGCAAATGTTAGAGCTTGAATTATAATTCCTACTCTACCGAAAAATTGTTGAAATCCCGTATAAACTCCCTCTTCGCGCTTTTTCGTTGCTACTACCGCGTTATCAATTACATCTGCAGATACTGGGAATATCATTATCCAGAAGCCTCCCATAGCTAATCCCCATAATAACATCTCGAAGACTATTAACCAATAGCCTCTATAAAATGTTATTGGTATTGTAAAAGCAGCCAGAAGTAATCCAGAAATCAGCATCACTTTTTTATTGTTTTTGACTTTCTTTGAGTAATACATCCAAAAAGGGGTGGAAACTAACACTCCAATAAGAAAGGCAGCAAAAATCAATGTAGTGGCTGAATCGGGCATTTTCAGGGAATATTTTACCGTATAGAGGACGGAAGCTTGCATCGTTTCTACTAGAGATTGATAAAGCAGATAAAATACCATGAATGCTATGAAAGGCGTCTGCTTCAGTGCTGTAAACAGGCTTTTGAAAAAAGGAGTTTTTTCTCGTTCTCCCGTTTGAGAAGCCAAATAAAGATCAATTGTAACTTGATCTTCTCGTGACCCTGGTATAGCTAACGCAAAACCAACAAATGTAATAATAGCTACTATCAAACCTTGAAAGGCAAAAGAAGGATAGTTTGTAACTGCTCCTTCTGTGCTTTGAAACAATAAAGGTGGCAAAATAGAGCCTAAAGCAACACCTACAACGCCTATCATAATATAGACACCGCTAGCAGTTCTACGTTCCTGAACAGATCGATATTTATCAACGAATAACGACTGAAAGTTAACAAATAAAATTGAATGAAATGTATCAAACAAACACGTAGTAAAAAGAAGCCAAGCGAACAGTATCCATGCACCTCCTACGGCATCATAAGTTGGTGGTGTAAATATAAGCATATAGGTAAAACCCCAAGGCAACCCACCAAGTAAAATCCAGGGGAATCTTCTTCCCCATTTTTTAGTAAACTTGAAGGGTTTATTTGTTAAATATCCAACAATTGGGTCGTTAAACATATTATAAATTGCAAATATAAAATATGCTAAAAATATCAACCAAACGTTCAACCCAAGTTCAGACTCATAAAAAAAGAAACCAAAAGTCGTAAAGGCAATTCTAAGAAACTCTCGTGAAAACGAGTTGAAGCCATAAGAAACCATACCGATCTTACTATGTTTAATATCTAATTTGTCTTGTACCATATTTCTTACCAAATTTTTTAATAAATTAATTATGTATTTTTAAATATTAGATAACCATCTTTTTATACTTTTTAGTTCTTAGTTTCATATTAGAAAGATAAATTAATTTTTATCCACCAACTTTAGTAAAATGAGATAAGTTGAAGAAACCTAATATTATACTATTTATAACCCACGATCAAGGGCAATTTTTAGGTTGTTACGATACACCTCAAACGCCAAATTCTTTACATACACCTAATCTGGATAAACTTGCTAAAAATGGAATAAGATTCACGAATTATTTTTGTACAGCTCCTCAATGTAGTCCGAGTCGAGGAAGTATTCAAACATCATTATACCCTCACCAAAATGGGTTAATGGGGCTTGTGAATTTGGGATGGACGTTACCTCCTCATAACAAAACGATGCCTATGTATCTTAAAGAAAGTGGATACTCGACCCATCTTCTTGGTTTACAGCACGAGAGCATTGATGTCAACACATTAGGATACGAGACTGTTAGCAAAAGGATGAAGGATTATAAATACGACACTAAAATAATGCTAAGTGAATATGAAAAATTCTTTGAAAAACATAAAAACGATAAACAACCTTTTTTTGCTAATTTAGGTGTTATTGAGATTCATCGTCCCTTTGATATATGGAGTGAACCAGTGGATTCTAAAAAGGTTATAATTCCTCCTTTTTTGCCTGATTCTGAGAAAATTCGAGAAGATTTGGGTTTATTTTATGGAATTATCAACCCCGTAGACGAAACTATAGGAAAAATTATTGATATTTTAGACAGAACAGGTTTAAGAGATAACACTCTTTTTATATATACCACGGATCATGGCAGCCCTTTCCCGAGAGCTAAATGCACGCTTTATGATCCGGGTATAAAGACGCTTCTTATAATGAACTGTCCTAATAATAAATTCTTTAGTGGTGGAAAAGTCTTTGAACAAATGATAAGCAATATTGATCTTATGCCGACACTATTAGATTTTATTGGAGCGGAAATTCCAGAAAACATTGAGGGGAAAAGCTTTCTACCTATTCTAAAGGCTACTACGCTCCCTTTTAGAAGTGAAATCTATACAGAAAAGAACTATCACAACATATATGATCCTATGAGGAGCGTAAGAACAAAACAGTACAAATATATTCGTAATTTTGAGCCAAGCCACACTCTATATGAAATGCCGATAGATATTGAGAGAGGTCTTTCTGGTCAAGATTTAAAGGATAGAATAAAAATGAAAAGAAAAGAAGAGGAATTTTATGATTTGAAAGAAGATCCTCTTGAATTTAATAATCTTGCATATAATCTTGTTTATAATGATGTTTTACTCGAATTAAGACAAAAACTACATAATTGGATGGAAGAAACTAACGATCCTTTGTTAAAAGGGAAAATTAAGGATGAAAGACAAAAACCTCCAAGAAAGTATTAATATAGCTGGATCTAGTAAAACTACCAATTTTAATTACTAAGTTATTATTTCTTTATTTAAAGTGATTATAAATCTACTTCAAAAGATATTTTCAGAAGTCTCTTTAAGTGGTATAGATTCTTCAAAAGAAATTAAGCAGACCAAATTTTATACGGATTTTCTCAAAACGTTTCCAAATCTATCTGAAATTTTTGATTTGGGATTAAATAGAGATAAACAAGAATTTGAGAGAACCATTAAACATATATTTAGGTCAATCACAATTTTTTTAAAAATCTTAAATAATAGTTTTGTGTACGAAAGCTTTTCATATCAAACATTATCTAAAATAAAAAAGAAAATAGAGAAGATTCAACAATATAATAGTATAATATTTCCTTTAATACTAATCTATCACGATATTGGAAAATTTATACGTAAGAGAGATCACCCTCATCAAAGTTTTATTTTGACATCAACACGAAACCTTCTTTCACCTTTTAATTTATTAGAAAATGATAGAATATTAATCCAGAAGGTCATTCAATATCACATTCTCTTTGCAACCATTTACACGGGAGAATCTACGTACTATGGAAGTTACTCGTTAATAAGGGATTCAACTCTAACCCAATTACTTTCTGGTCATAAATATTTAAATTTATTCGTTGATTTACTTGAAATTTTCACTTATATAGATATATTGGGATATTCCTATTCCCGGATCTTTGATCACTATCACGACTATTATGAAAGAATTAATCAAAATCTCAAAGATATATTTAGATTGCTACCAAATAAAAACCGAGCTATTCAAAAGGCTTTCCTATATTCCCAAGAGTGGGTTGATTGGAGAATTGCTGGAGCTTTAAGAATTTTTCAATTTGTTGGAACAAAACCGTACCTCACAGAAAACTTTTATTTTGATATAATAAAAACTAGTTTAAATTCAATTTCCTATGAACAATTCAACTTTTCTAGAATGGAATGGGAACAACTAAAGGAGACCGTTTTGAAACAATCGTGCAAAATTCAAATTAAGTACGGTCTTGCTTTTCTAATGATATTGGCGTTTGGGTCTTTTCATCGAGAATCTTTTAATGAAGATGTGAAAATATCGCATAAATTGATATTATTCTGGATGCTGTTATGCAAAGAGACGAAAGATCGCTCCTTTAAGGATGAAAATGGATTATGGAATGTATACATACTCGGAATCCATAATTGGTTTTCTTTACCAAGAGAAAATCTTTTAAAGATTGATGAGAAT
>Ga0114919_10000422_pt1 | contig 32567 bp, 37 predicted proteins | sample BlataG_FD_88682 | JGI IMG/M metagenome (GOLD analysis project Ga0114919, IMG submission 88682) | Deep subsurface microbial communities from Black Sea to uncover new lineages of life (NeLLi) - Black_00105 metaG | ecosystem: Environmental > Aquatic > Marine > Oceanic > Sediment | place: Atlantic... | reverse complement strand
TACTACTACTACTACTACTACTACTACTACTACTACTACTACTACTACTACTACTACTACTACTACTACTACTGATCAGTTTGACAACAACAGTGACAACACAGTTGCAGTCAATCCTGTGATTAAAGCAGCTGAGGCAGAGGCATCAACCGGAGCTTGGCTGAGAGAGCTAGAATCTGGGGAGAAGCTGCCTAGGGTACTGCCACCAGGGATGACTAGAGGGGCCTTTGGACCTTGGAAAGCTGGATGTAGCGATGATAGTAGTATTAGCAATGGCGGTGGACCAGTTAAGTATGGAGTAAAAACAGAGGAGAAGGAAGATGACAGTACTACTAAGAGAGAAGCAGGTACAGTAGGTACTGTGGAGGAAGAATATGACAGCGGAATGGTACAAGATGGGAAGCTTGTGTTGGACAACTTATTCTCAGGCATATGGGTAATGCAACAAGAAGAAGAGGGGGAGGAGGAGGAGGAGGGGGACGGAGAGAAGATAGATGGTGATGATGCAGGAGTAGATACATCAACAAACCAAATGAATAAGGCATTGGTGGTAGGGGAGCCTATATCAGTAGTTCTAGATACTATATTGTCTCTTCCAGCAGATAGAGACTTACCCGGTGGTGTATCGTCCTCGCTTGGTACTACTAGTAGAGGTGGAAGTGGAAGTGGAGGTGGAAGTGGACGAGCTGTTTCCTCGGTGAAGAGACAGGACAAAGGTGGTGAGGGTGTTGCTATAGATGATGATGATGATGATGAAGAAGACCCATTCTTCAACACAACTATCATTAAAACACTCCATCACAGAGGTAAAGATAAGTATGCATTAAGAGCATCAATTCCCAACCTAGACACAACATTCCAAGCTCTCCAACCCACAATGGCAAGAACATGGCCATTTGAACTGGACACATTCCAGAAAGAAGCCATCATCTGCATGGAACAGAACAAATCAGTCTTTGTAGCAGCTCATACCTCAGCAGGAAAGACTGTTGTAGCTGAATATGCCCTGGCTTTATGCAATCGTCACTGTACTCGAGCAATTTACACATCTCCTATTAAAACCATCAGCAATCAGAAATTCAGGGATTTCACCAACGACGGCATGGATGTTGGTCTCTTGACTGGTGACGTCTCCATCAAACCAGACTCTGATGCGTTGATAATGACAACTGAGATTCTTAGATCTATGTTATACAGAGGAGCAGACATCATAAGAGACATTGAATGGGTAATATTTGACGAGGTTCACTATGTCAATGATGCAGAGAGAGGTGTGGTATGGGAGGAAGTCATCATCATGCTTCCTGCACATGTGAAATTGGTACTATTAAGCGCTACAGTGCCCAATGTGATGGAGTTTGCAGGGTGGGTGGGGAGGACAAGGGGGCAGCCAATGTATGTGACTGCCACCACTAAGAGGCCGGTACCTCTAGAGTTTGATTTGTATTTTAACAATAAGATGTTTACTGTATGTAGGGGGGATGTGTATGATACTCAGGGGTTTAGAAGTGCGAGGGAAGTGCTGAAGAAGAAGGTGGGGCCGGTGCCTGCTACAAGAGCTGAGGCTCAACGGGCTTTGCCCACTGGAAGAGGAGGCGGCGGCGGTGGTGGAAGAAGTGGTGGCTATGGAGGAAGAGGAGCCGTGGTTGCATCAAAACAACAACTGATATCCAAATCACTAGCAAACTCAGCTGCTGCTTCTGGAGCTACTACTACAATATCTCCCCAAATGAGGCAAGAACGTTCACAATGGATGCAACTAATAGAACTGCTTAAAAAGAAAGAGTTGCTACCATGTGTAGTCTTTTGCTTCTCCAAGAAACGATGCGACACATTGGCCGATAACCTCTCCACCTTTGACATGACAACATCAGCAGAGAAGAGTGAAATGCACGTCTTCTATGAAAAGAGCCTCTCCCGCCTGACTGGATCAGACAGACAGCTTCCTCAAGTGGTGCGAGTAAGGGAAATGCTGAAGAGAGGTCTCGGTGTGCATCATGCTGGCTTACTCCCTATAGTCAAGGAAATAGTAGAAATGCTCTTCTGCCGAGGGTTGGTGAGGGTGTTGTTTTGTACTGAAACATTTGCCATGGGGGTAAATGCTCCCGCCCGAACCGTCATATTCCACTCTCTAAGGAAACACGACGGTACCAGCTTCCGAGGACTGCTACCTGGTGAATTCACCCAAATGTCAGGGAGAGCTGGTCGTAGAGGTTTAGACAAGATTGGAACCGTCATTATCCCTGCCTTAGGAGACGAGTTGCCTGATGAAGGCGAGATCAGACGCCTGCTCACTGGAGCAGCCACTAAACTGGAGAGCCAATTCCGCCTGACCTACCTCATGATCCTTAACTTGCTCAGAGTTGAAGATCTAAAGGTAGAAGACATGCTGAAGAAGAGCTTTGCCGAATTCCACGCCCAAAGAGCAGTCCCTGAAGTTGCCAAGGCGTTGGAAAAGGGGAGGAGGATGCTGAGGAAGATGAAAGAGAGGCAATGGCCACTGTCACTGTCGGGAACGGTGAGGGAGGAGGTGGAGAAATATGCAGAGGTGTGTGAGGGGATTGCAGGGTTGGATGGGCGATTGCAGGAAACGGTGATGGGCAGTAGGGCTGCTCAGGCTGCTTTGGTTCCTGGTAGGATTATCCTTGTTACAACAACAGCTGCTGCAGAATCATCTTCATCATTGGTGTTGGGGGTGACTGAGCTTGGAGTGGTACTTGCTACTCCACCACCATCATTATCAAGTACAGGAGAGAGAGAATATGTAGTGCTGATGCTTCACAGACCTTCTCGAGTTGAACAACAACAACAACAACAACAACAACAACAGCAAAAGAATGATGAGGAAAACCTTGTGATAAAGACGGAGAAACCTGCTGCTGCAAGGAAGAAGGAAGGTGAACCAGGTCCTAGGTTGATAAGTAAGAAGAAGGCTGATGATGACGATCTCCTCTTGATGGGTATGGGTAAGAAGAAGGCCGGAGGTGGTGGTGGTGGTGGGAAGAAGGGCGGTAGTAGTATGCCTGCCTCCTCTCTCCTCCCTCCCCTCCCACTGCCACACATCAGCGCCAGTGGAGGCACGTCATTCAAGCTAGCTTCCATCCCAGCTTCCTCAATAACGGGTTTATCTCATACTAAAATCAAAATAACAAATGTAGATGGGATACTGGGTGGAGATCCTGGAGCAACTGCAGCTGCAGTGAATGCTGTCCTCACAGTCAAGGAAGAGTCCTCAAGCAGTAATAAAGGAGGAGGAGGAGGAGACCCCCCCTTGTTAGATCCTATAACAGACCTGAAACTGAACTCTCTTGAATTAGTAGGCTCAGTGCGTGAAAAACAAAGGCTCATGGCACTGAGATCTGGGTTCCACTGTCACAACGACCCAGTGCTGCCAGAGATGATGGCGTTGGTGAGGTCAGAGAGAGTATTAGCTGGACGACTGGCGGTACTGGCAAGAAGGACAGGAGACGCAGGGCTGGCTCAACTCCCCGAGTTTAATGTCCGGGTGAAGGTTTTGCAGGAATTGGGGTACCTGGATGAAGAAAGAACAGTGACACTAAAAGGAAGAGTTGCCTGTGAGATTAATAGTGGAGATGAATTGGTAGCTACTGAGATGTTGTTTGGTGGTGTGCTCACCAAGCTGACCCCACAAGAAGCAGTTGCCGTCCTCTCTGCATTAGTGTTCCAAGAAAAGACCGCCGCTGTTGCTGAGACTTCACTCCCTCTCTCATTGCAAACAGCAAGGGATGAAACATATAGTTTAGCATACGCTGCAGCAGAAGCCCAGGAGGCAGCAGGACTCGGCATTTCTCCTGACGATTTCCTCTCCAACACACTCAACTTTGGTCTGATGGAGGTAACGTATGAATGGGCTAAAGGAACTCCATTTTCAGAGATATGCAGCTTGACTGATGTTATGGAGGGCAGCATAGTCAGGACTATATTGAGGCTAGATGAGACATGTAGGGAAGTAAGAGATGCAGCCAGGGTTATGGGGAATATGTTGTTGTATAAACAAATGGAGGAGGCAAGTGCGTGTATTAAGAGAGACGTGATATTTGCTGCTTCTTTGTATGTTGCTTAGATAGCCTTGGTTGATTTCTTTTGTTTTTATTTATTACATCCTCTTTGGAGATAGAATATAAATAAAGAGTGCATGTTTGAAAAAGTGAACCGAACCTGGTACATAGGCACAGACTTGGAAGAAGGATGAGTGGTCACGATTCAAAAAAAGATAAGATTGAGAGATGGTGGGAGTCAAGAGAGAACGGGTGAAAAAGAAAGGGAACGTAAGCTATGCCAGATCGGATCAGATCAGGTCCAGGAGTACCTCTTTCTCCCCCCAATTCCACTTTCCATTTGTCCAATTTCAATGAATTATTATTATTCGTCGGTACCTGCTTTCTTGGAAGCCCAGAACTCCTGACGAGCAGCCTTGCGTTCATCACGCTTAGCTTTCAATCCATCAACAGCACTGTCAATCTCCTCCAAGTGGTCCTGCACAGCCTCGATTTTGCCAGCCTTGCGTTCATCACGCTTGACCTGCATCTCAGAGAATCTGGCTTCAGCACGGCTTCTTGCGTCCTCAGCGTGGGCCTTGGCCAGCTCAACACGGTCAACATCTGGGACGTCGCACCCCTTGTTGAGGGCGGCTGGGTTGGGGACGTATTTGTCCTTTTCCATGTCAAAGATGCAGAGGTCTGCTGGTACTTCAGCATATGCTGGGAGGACGCTGAGATCGGTGTAGTTGGTGCAATATCTGGCGCGAGCGGAGAAGCCTGGGCAACGGAAGTGGTCCATCAAGGAGATGTGCTCTGTTTTTATGTGGATAAGGGAAGGGTGGGGGGTTTTAGATTCAAATATCTATCTAGATTTGTTCACTGGATGTGAATAGTTCATTATGTATGTATATACTACTTACTAGAATCTTCACCTTCAAGGAGGTGTCTGGCCTTGGAGCCCTTGCCACTGACACTGCCAATGGGAGCGGCGGAGGAAGCTCTGCAGAGATAGAGAGAGGAGGAAGAGAAATCCGAGTTACCGGAGGAAGGGAAAACATGTTAGTTATTGAATACGTAATTAAACACGATGTATATCGCCATTTAATCGCCAAAAACTACATTTATATGCCATTCAACCATGGTCCAAAGGCTATTCTAACAAAAACCCCAAAAAGTTTTCAAGGCAAAGACATACCCGAGGAAGAGGAGACCCAAACCAGCGACAGTAATCTTCATTTTTGTTTGACTTTAATAACTGCTGTTGTTATAAGAGTAGATTCGAATATCTAGGTGACTAGAGTATTCTTTAAGTTTTAATATTAGTTATTTTTGGTGAAATAGAGGGGTGAGGGAGGTGATGATGTACCTACCTGGATGACTGGTTTTGCTGGCTGTGTTTTGGAGTCTCGGAGTTTGTTCACCCACCACTGTCAGTTTTCAGAGAGAGAAAGGGGAGGAGGCAGTACATGATCCAGGTGGGCACTTTCTTCCTATGTGTATACGTATGTATATTGCTGAAGTTTTGTAACAAGTCACTAGAATACTGGTTTCAAACAAAGAACGAACTAATTTCAGATAGACGTATACATTCAATATCATGGTTGCCCTCCACCACCACCGCCACGCCCTCTCCCTCTGTTACCGTACCCTCCTCTTCCTCCTCCTCCTCCTCCTCCACCACCACCTCCTCTACTGCTACTGTTTCTCCCTCCTCCTCCTCCTCCTCTACCATAACCGCCACCTGAGCTATATTCATGTGGTGCCCCATTACCACCACCTGCACTACCATAACCTGCACCATTATCCGTCCTTCCCCTCTTGGGAGAGAACCCAGGCCCTCTCCCTCCTCCTCCTGGTCCACCTCCACCCCTCTTCCCACCACCACCACCTCCTCCTCCTCCTCTCTTTCCGCCTCCACTCTCAACCCTAATTCCAGGTACCCCATTCAGGCCCATCATAGAACACGCTCTCTTTGTCACCTCAGGGGGATCCTCCACATTGGGAGCCATGCACCTGGCCAATGTATTAGCAGCCTGGACCAAAGCCTCCTTCCTCTGAAAAGCTGGTAATCTTGATCCGTTATAATAGCCCAACCAAGCACAATATGCCTTTTCAATGGATTGTCTGTCCACTTTGGGGATGGCGCGAGTGATCGCTTGCATTGTTTCTGGGGAAGGGATGGCGGGGGGGACCACCTTGACTGGGAGGTCCTTGAGTTGGCCCTTGACAAACGGCTCTTCAAAGGGAGAGAGGAGAATGACGCCCTTGCCGGCTTTACCAGCGCGGGCAGTACGACCCAGTCTGTGGATGTATTGCTCTTTACTGGCAGGGAGACCGACTTGGAGAACGAGGGAGACGTCTGGGTAATCCACTCCTCTGGCAGAGACGTCGCTGGAGAAGAGAATAGCGCTGCTGGCAGCTCTAAACTTAGCGCTGGCCTTATCTCTAAAAGCTTGTGACTTCCTGGAATGAATCTCAAGTACGTCAACACCAGCTGCATTTACCAGTTCTGCCATGTATTGGGTAAACCTAGCAGTGGTGAAGAAGACGATGATTTTGAAATTACCGTCCTCTGCCTCGGCAATGTGTTGTTTGAGAAGATCTAGAAGAATTCCAAATTGATCTTCTAATGGAGCTATTGTTGCGTATTGTTCTACTTGTACGTTGGTAGCTGCATCTTCTTCGCTCACTGTGTTGATAAAGGCGTGGTTAGGCTTTAATGCCAGGCCTGCCACCTGTTTGACACCCACTGGAAGAGTGGCGGAAAACAGCAGAGTTTGTCTCTCTTTTGGTAAAAATGTCAATATTTTCTCAATGTTTTGCCTGAATCCCATATCAAGCAGATGATCAGCTTCATCCAGGATGACAGTTCTCACACCTTTCAGAGCATATGCCAAGTTGGAGTTTTCAAGGTGATCCAGCAAGCGCCCTGGGGTTGCTACCAGAACATCACATCTCTCATTCTTAAGACGAGATTTCTCTGAAGACATGTTTGTACCGCCATAAACAACCTGGCATTTTAGAGGGTGGAACGTGAGGAGGGTTTTGGCTTCCTTGGCTATTTGGGTGGCCAGCTCACGAGTGGGAGAGATGCACAAGACAGAGATCTCATTGCCTCTGCCAGGATTGAACGATTTGGGGTTGTGCACGAGTTTCTCAATGGAAGGGACAAGGAAGCCCATGGTTTTACCAGTTCCAGTCTTAGCCTTGGCCATGACATCCGTACCCTGGAGGATGGTGGGCATAGTAGCGGCCTGGACTTCGGTGAGATGTGTGAATTTAAGGACTTCAGTTATGGCTTTGAGTGTAGGCGGCGACAACTGGGACATGCCACTGAATGATACATCGGTGAGATGTTTCATACTAGAAGTGGTATGAACCTCCTGTAAAGTGGAAGGGATGGCTTTAGGGCCATTATGGCGGCGGTGTTTGTTGTTGAATCCTGTCATTTGCAAATGTCCGAGATGCGTGTGGGAGAGCGATACCCTTCTAATTCTAGGTATTAAACTGTGGAGCATCATGTGATATGCAACAAATAATTATAACTTACATTCATGGCGGCAAACTTTTTTAACTCAGTTTCTCCTTAATTTTTGACTTCCGCAACCTTCCCGACGATACTTTTTTCTCTTTCCATCCCTCTCTCTCACTTTACTCCCCCCCCTAAAATCCCATCTAGCACCTTCCTACCCCCTTCTTCCTTCTTTTTCAAATCATCTATAGCCATCCTCATATCTCCAACTTCCCTTTCCAAGCTACCCACCAGTGACAACCGAGCTTGGTGTGGTCTTAGTGCATTGATCAACCGCTGCATGTTGGTTAGCACCGTCCCTACCTTTTGTACTGCACGTCCATACATGGTAGGGTTTTCTATTAATGTATCTAATAACAACATGAATGCGGCTATGAGCTCTTTGTGTAGTCGTAGAAGCTCGCCTTTTATGTCTATACTGCCATCTGGGTTGGTTGTGTAGTATGTTTTGCCAATATTAGGCAACACTGGGGTTGTCTGTATTGATTGAGGCAATGAATGTGTATGGAGGGAATAGGAAAGGAGGTTAGGAAGGGGGGAGGTGTGAGAATGCACAAATATTAATGGATATATATAAGATGGTGAAGGGTAAGGAGTGAGCAATCATGGTCCAGCTGATCTGTCTTACCCCGTGCATTTCTCCAAAGATGGTGTAGACGCCATCAGCTGGAGGAAAAGGTGGAGGGTTGGGAGGCAATGGATGCTCCGTTGAACCGTCTGGTTGTGCTGAAAATCGTGTATAGTATGCTGGTGGAGGTGGAAAGAGTGCTTGCTGTTGCATTATGGTAGGTTGATTATTTATTTTTGCTTGGGGAACGCCTGGCTGACTGATCTCTTTGATGTGTGCAGATTTTTGATCCTCAACTTTTGTAAGTTATGGCGTCTATAGGATTGATGAAAACTACTATACAATTTGAGCGAGTTGTAAAATCAAATCAGGTGTACATTTCAGGCAACTTTCCTCAAAATAAATAGATATCAGGTGAAACTCCCCATCCCTCGGGCTCATCCCTCTCTCGTTTTCGACGACGACGGGTGACAGCTTGGCATACAAAAAAGCTACCACTCTTACAAATCAGCAATTATTAAATTTTCTATAGGACATAATGAAGGTGATGCTCCGTTATACTACCATATTAGTGGCATCACTATGCTGTTGGTTGTTACAACTTGTGGTAAATGCCCAGAGACAACAACCCATGGGAGATGTGGATATTGATTTCAGTTTCCACACCGTATTTGGTGCTGAATGCAACCTATTCTTCGACTGGCAGTCACTAGGTGTAGTGTATAGTCACAGAAGAGTCGGTGTTCCGGGACCCATTACACGCATTCTTACCTGCACTGAGGAACAACTCGCCGACTATAACAATGTAGATATAGTCCCAACCCACGTTGCACCTTCGTGGAATCACAACCCACACAACAACGATGACTATCCTGCGTACAATAAACCTGCTGGCCTCCTCCATTGGCTGCAAAACGCCAATCCAACCGAGGTGAGGAGCAAGCAGAGAGGAAGCAAACCAGGTTCTCTCTCTTTCTATTATTACTATTATTAGAATAAATGCTCATCACCCCTATCTTAATGATCTCCTACAGGAATGGATACTAATCATAGACCCAGACATGGTCTTACGACCAGGTTTTGAATCATGGCCCAATGCCTATGGTGCCTCCCCAGGCTGGGCCATCTCCGTCTTCTTCTCCTACATGGTTGGCACCCACAATGACCTCTCCACCACCCACATCCCTGAACTCCCTCAAAAACAAGACCTCCTTGCTGGTCCAAGAGACAGGAGGAGTGACCAAGTCAGCGCCGTCGTATTTATGAATAAAGACGACTTGGAAACCACCGCTCCTCTGTGGCTAGACTATAGTGAAAAGGTAAGGGTGGACCCAAGGGCATGGAATGAAACAGGAGATGAGTATGCAAGAAGCCCAGGAATGAGGCCATGGATCGGGGAAATGTATGGTTATTCATTTGGAGCTGCCAAGGCTGGGGTGAATCATAGAGTTGACATGGCAGCCATGATGTATCCAGGGCATGATCCATTGGATGCTCCACTGGCGCTGCATTATGGTCGGTTGTTTGAGGTGCCCGGAGACAGTCTTGATGATAATGATAGTAATGGAGGAGGTGAAGGTGGAAGTAGCCGGATGCCAAATAGGTCGTATTTCAAAAGAGTGGCTGGTATCATTGCAAGAGGCAATTCTGACCCTATATATGCCTTTAGAAAGCATTGGTTCCACTCCTTTGACCCCATGCTATGCCCAAAATAAAACCATCTTCCTGAAGGTAGATACTTTGACCAGCTAGATCCAGAGCATCAATCTGCATTGCTAACTCCAGACAGTGCAGAAAAGATAGCTGGAGGGCTATTTCCCCACCCTCCCCACCCTGCCTCTCTCCCCGAGAGAGCAACAGTGCAGGAGCAATACAGAGATCTGCTGTCAATCCTAGTCCCCGCAACCCTGAATGCTGCAATGTGTGAAAGACACAGAGTGCGCTGCCCACCATCAGCCCAACTAACTACCCAATGTTCATGGGCCACTGGTCTAGAACATGCAATACTAAAAGCAATACAAGACCTTGAACAAAACAAGGGAGAAGATATATGTGCCGACAGAAGAGGGCCCACCGCCTGCGAAAAACTGGTAAAAAATAATGGGTGCAAAGAAAATCCAATATTTATGGATATTGTGTGTAGAGAGAGCTGTGGAAAGTGTAGACTCGGTACCCGTGGTAGGGGTGGTGGAGAAGGTAGTAGTGTTTTAAAGTATAATAGGCAAAGAACAGTCAAGCCATTGTGGAATACTGTCACCAACCAGCCCAAGGCACAAGTATCTTTAGAGGGAGGGAAAGTTCCCAAACCTGACCTTAATCTTGGCAAGGCGCCCAATCACCTTGGTGGTACTGCCAGGACTGATGTAGGTACAGGAAAAGAGCAGCAGCATGATAAAAATAATGATATTCCATCCGTTGGAATCACTGGAGCTGGGTTTAGACCAACAATAAACAACAACAAACAACAAGGAGTAGATTCAATCACTGCAGTACGCCCATCATCATCATCATCTAGTAGTAATAGTAGTAGTAGTAAATCAAGGTTTATACTAACACTAGGATTCTGGTCTTTATTCGTAGGCACTCTAGCTTTTGCAGCTAAATACCATAGATACAAGACACGGCACCACCATCCCACTCTCATCAAGGTGGCCAGTTCCGTGAAATTAGGGAGAACCGGGAGTGGAGGGTCCTGGTCTTTCCACCCCAACCTCCATCAACAGCATCATTATCCCCATTGCAGCAACAGTGGCAGCAATGAAGGTGGTGGTAGCGGGTATAAAAGTGGTGGTAATACAAGTGCAGAAAACACTCCTACATTGAGTAATTATCTGACACAGAGGCTGTTGCAACGCAGGGAAGGAGTGTCTTCACAATCATCATCATATCCCAGCTCTGGGAATAGTACTCCAATGTCTTTTGATGAAGGGTTAGTTTAGGAGAAGTAAAAATGAGAGTGATGTATGTGATAGTATAGAATTACTGGGAGAGATGCGTATTACATATTGTTCCTTTGTATTGTGTCAAGTGTTGACATTGCAAGTTTTGAAAACCGATATAATACAAGTACATTATACATACAAGACTCTACATGTACACATTAAATAGACAATTCTTATTCATGTCTTGGTATTCAGACTACTGCTACTAAGGAAATATTTTGCTATACCTTTTGGCTTCTTCTTCTTCTGCTGCTGCTGCTGCTGTTGTTGTTGTTGTTGTTGTTGCTTCTGATCCTCAACATCATAATCAACTTGAGATGTGGGGTGTGCATCCTTCACTTGTTGCTTCTCCTCCTCATCATCATCTGCAGCATATATACCCTGCCTTCTCTTCACACTACCACCATCTTTACCACCAGTAGTCTTGTTATTATTGCTTAGTAGATATTTAAACATACCTCCTCCTCCACCACCAGCTGCATTATTCCTCCTCATTGCAACCATCATCATCTTCTTCCACTCCACCCTCTGATGTACAGGCAGCACCTGATTCAGTGCATCAATGTTCTTCATTGGTACATCCTCCCAATCTGTTCCTACTAGGAAATATATAGGACCATTAATGTGCTGACCCAGGTACGAGAGACGCTCTCCCCAAGCTGACACTTCCTCTCGTGTTAACGTCCTCTCCCTGGTACCGCCATGCCGTCTGTGGAGTCTAATATAGTGCCAGTCTCTGTTGGTAATGATATTGCATATTGGCAGTATCTTTTGAACTTGTCCTGGTGGTAACCCTATCTGATCTTTATATTTTTGAAATGTTTCGTGTTGCAACTCGTCCGATGAGATTATGGCAATGCCGTGCGCTCCAAGCGCAGTCTCCAGTCGGGTGGACCATTCTGGAACGGTAAACCAATATCTGCACCTGAATTCTACTACCATTTTGTACTTGGCTGCCAGCCTTTGGGTTCTAATGGTTATTATTTTGTTCAGGTTTGCTGTGGAGGGTTTAAAGGTGATGTGGAATTGGAAGATGATGATGCCCAGTTTCTCGGAGTGGTAGAGCGTTTGGAGGCAGTTTTGAAAAGCAGACCAGCAGGCGTCAAGGGCAGCCTTGGGGAGGTCTGATTCTTTGATGTGAGAGGAGGAAGAGGAAATGTGTGGTGGAAGCATGGATCTGACGTGGACAGGGAGGGAGGCGATGGAGACAGAGCCGGCAGTGAAGAGGCCAAACGCTTTGACATGAAGTTTGAACGGAGGTGTCGTTGAAGCTGCCCATCGTTGGGTGATTTCTGAGGTGGGTATAGCGTACGTAGAAGTGTCTATCTCAACGCAAGGATACGTATTTGAATAGAATTTTAGTCTGTCCAGGCTAGTTTTTGCAGTTGCAGGATAGAATCGACCACATTTCAAAAGAGATTGGTCTGTATAGCCGCAAGTGCCGAAGCAGACCTGGCCTGGCTTTATGATATCTTCATTAGGATCCTCCATGTGATCTCAAATGAATTACACCACAAATGTGTCCGTCCTTGCTGAAATGTTTAGAAGCCATCCAAATTGGGTTCCCTCTCTCTTGGGTTTAAAAGGAGACGAGACCTTACAGGACGTCATTATCCAATGTATTTAACATTCACCCACACTCAAAGGTTAGACTAGGAACATAAACAACCCCCTATTTGAAGATAACTCGCTGGAATCACGACAGATTTGAGTTGCAGTGAAACTATCGAAACCCATAAAAAGACACTATAGGCGGTCTTGAAACTCGTTTCTCATACATTCATAATTATCCGCATACCATATAATTAAACCGAGACATGCTTCAAACAGTTTCAAGGCGAATCTTTCCCATCCCGGTCACCGGCTCTTCACCGTCACCGGCAACCGCCATCGTCCAGCTTTCACGCCACCTCTTCTCCACCGACTCCCTTATCATCAAATCCCTCACCTTCAAACAACACGGAGTCCCTGAAAATGTTTTAGAAATGAAAACAAAAGAAATCACAGCAGGCACAGAGGCCTATGACGACCTACTTGGCGATAAGGACATTCTCGTCAAGATGCTCGCCTCGCCCATCAATCCCTCTGACATCAACACCATAGAAGGCCGCTACGCCCTCAAACCCCCTCTTCCATGCACCCCAGGCCATGAAGGAGTCGGTATTGTCCAAGCAGTTGGATCCAAAGTCTCTAGAATGCAACCAGGGGATAGAATCATCCCTATCGAACATGGACAAGGAACTTGGTGTAGTCATGGAATCTTCAGAGAAAATTTCTGGTACCGCATCCCTAAGGATCTCCCAATAGCCACAGCTGCCACCATGGTGGTCAATCCACCCACTGCTCTACGTTTATTAGAAGAGTATGTTCAACTGGCTCGGGGAGATACGGTCATCTTGAACGGTGCCACGTCTGCAGTGGGTAAATATGTCGTCCAGCTATGTCAACACATGGGAATCCATCCAATCTGCGTCGTTAGAGAAAGACCACCCAAGGATAAAGCACAGGTAGTATCTGAATTAAAAGAAATGGGTGCTGCATTGGTCACCACAAAGGATGAAGTCAGAGCTGCTCTATTGGGTGCAGATCTCCCTGCTCCCCGTCTGGCATTAGATTGCGTGGGCGGATCGGAGGCAACCGCCATCGCCAAGTGTCTCGCCCCTGGCGGTACCATGGTCGTGTATGGCGGTATGAGTCAGAAACCATTAGAACTACCATCTAGTCTATTTATATTTAAAGACATCAGTGTCAAGGGATTCTGGTTGACAGGGGAGTATGCCAAGGCCAAGGATGGTTGGAAATTGAAGGAAAGATTAGTAGACAGGGTGTGCGCTATGTTTAGACAGAAGGTGCTGCATCCAGTGACGGTGGATTGTATTCCCATGGCAGAGTGGAAGGTTGCATTGGAGAGGTATAGGAAGCCACATAGGAATACGAAGGTGTTGTTGACTAACTTTCCTGAAGATGCATGTCTGTGAGATGAGAAATAAATGTTGTGATATTAAATAGCAGGTTGATGGCGTCATCATCAGTTGATAAATGGTGATGAAGATTAAATGAAATTACACTGTGTATACTACAGTACCTGTAGTAATATTATATCTACATTATAGTAGATGATGGTGATACAGTATCTTTACTTTTATATCAGTTCGGTGAAGCCAGCTCCTTCCCATGCGAGTCCCCGTGGAGCACCATCCAGTCCTATGTCGTCAGCTTCTGGAGCAATAATGGGATCACAACCATAATGATCTCTATAATGGTTAAATTGAGGTGGATCAGATGTATTATGATGGGGGTGTTGTATGTGGGAGTGGGGGTGGTTTTGTGTCTGTTGATGATGATGAGGAGGAGGGTTGGTTTTGAGAAAATTGACATCAGCCTTCCTTCTCTTCTTCCGTTGTATTATAATTTCTACTTCCTCTTCTTGTAGTTTGTTGTTATTATCTCTGCTTGTAAGAAGGTCTTGGAGTTCTTGTTGTATGTGGTTATCACATGTTTCAGCTAGTATTTCTTTAAGGCATATGGGACAAGTTGCCAGGAGTTGTTGTTGTGTTGGTGAAGAGAGTTGGTCGGGGTTGATCGAGGGATGGCTGGTGTTGTTTTGTGTTGTGGATGCTTTGTTGTTGTCATCATTATTTTGTGATTTAGAAGATGTATAACGCTTGGTCCTTGTTAGATGCAAGTTTAGAATGCCGACCAGCTTGCTTGATTTCTTGTTTTCTCCATTTGTTTGGTTTGCCTTGTTATTATTTGGAGCTGTCAAGGCCGGTCTCTTCCCTGATTTGTTGAATTCGTCTATTGATCGTTGCATCTTCCCCCGATAGTTTAATTCAATGGTTTGTTTTGAAGAGATCGAGCTGCCTTGGCTGCTTTTGAAAGGAGTGGCTTGCAAGTTGCAACGAGAGAGGAGCAAACACTCCCTTTCTTCATCGTCTTCTGACTCTCAATATATATGAAGTGAAACAATTTGCATTAAAACTAATACATACATCAATACTTTACACATACCAATTGCCTATTGTTTACTGTTATTATCACCACCTCCCCCTTGGTGAGTGCCATCACTATTGCTATTTGAAGACGTTGTCGTCGTACCTTCATCCCCTCCTCCCCCTGCTGCTGCTCCTCCTCCTTGCTGCTGCTCCTGTTGCCGGAAAGGATCATCAGACCAAACCTCCTTCCCTTGTGCTCTAAATTCCTGTTCTAACGTTTCCTTAGCCCTATAAACCTTTGACAATAAATAAAATGAGCCAGTCTTGTCATTTGCTTCATATAATCTCTTGTACTTTTCTAACACTTCTTCCCAATCAGCACTACTAGCTTCTATACCTAGGATCATTTCTGCTTCCTTTAGGGGCATGCCTCCTTTAGCTGTCCTGGCCGCTGCCTGAGCTGCTGGGCCAGTCATGCCGGCCTTGGCACCGTTGACGAGGGCTTGTTTGTACGCCTGTGTGGCGGCCCGGAATAAGACGGTGCCACCAGCAACTAGAAGGTTGGCTATAATTTTCGCTGCCTGTGGTAACGTGGAGGTGGATATGGAAGGATTGGGTGAGATGGGAGGTTTGTTTAGGTGAAGGAAACTGTGCGAGGATGAATATAAAAGTGAGAATTGGATTAATTCATACCATTTATTCAAACACTATGCGATTTCCTTGCTCTAAGACCTCTAGGCGTGATGTTTATGATTTATATGCTACTACGTATATGCTGGTTTTTTAAAGAATCGTTGAGATGCTGGGAGTCAAGGCTTCCCCCTTCCTGAAATGTGTACACATGTGTTCCTGAGAAAACTTTAAAAGCCAAGCTCTAGCTTAAATGTGTCAAATTTTGGGCATAGTGAAACACAAATCATGGGCTTTATGATCACAATAGACGTTAAATGTCGCCATAATACCTCATAATTGTTCAAAAGTGATATTTTAAACATAATATACAAAATCCAAGAGTATGCACTGTCTTCAAATATACGAGCTCACAGGCTTCAGAATACACGGCAATGCCTTAGCATCAAACCCAACACAACATAGGCTGCACACTATCCAACCACCAGCTTGCCAAAATCGTTTCTCGTCCGGTTGCAATCGACGTCGCAGCGACACCAGACACACACCTTCTGCTTCAAAAGACGCCTCATCCACCTCTCCATCAGCACCATCACCATACAACAAGAGCAGTATGCATTCAAATAGTACAGACACATCACAAGAAACACCACCACTATCACCACAACAGGATACCAATAAGAACGAACCAGAGACGGAACCAACCACCGCCATCAACCAAACATCATCACCCCCATCGATAACAGATTGGTGGGACCACCTCCCTTCACGATACAAAGTCATAACAGCCACCTCCCTCTCCTTTGTCATCTGCAACATGGACAAGGTCAACATCAGCATAGCCATCATCCCTATGGCCCAAGATTACGGCTGGTCCCCTACTGTTGCTGGGCTGGTACAATCCTCCTTCTTCTATGGCTACTTCCTCAGTCAACTGCCAGGTGGATCTCTAACAAACGCCATAGGAGGGAGGAAGACTCTCCCCAGTGGAGTAGCTCTCTGGTCTCTTGCCACTGCTGGTGTCCCTCTCCTTGCATCCACTCTCCCTGGGCTCTACCTGTCTAGAGCAGCAGTGGGGCTGGGAGAGGGTATCGCCCCTGCTGCAGCGACAGACATGGTTGCCAGGGTTATCTGTACCGAAGAGAGATCTAGGGCAATTAGTTTTGTATTTGGAGGTCTGCATGTTGGTTCATTGTTGGGGTTGCTAGTGGCGCCTTATATCATAGAGACATTTGGGTGGGAGAGTGTGTTTTATTTGTTTGGGGTGGTGGGGTTGGGGTGGTGTGTGTGGTGGGAGGGGCTGATGGATAGTCTTGTGGATGATGAGGTTATGAAGAAGTTGATGGCTACAAAGTATTGTGAATCGTCATCTACTAGTAGTGGTACTGATATAACACCCAAGGCATTGCCATTACCGTGGAGAGCATTTCTGAGAAATGGACCAGTAAGGGCATTATCCTTTACGCATTTCTGCAACAACTGGTTTCACTACACCATGCTAGCCTGGCTACCTACCTACTTTATCGACACGCTGTCATTAGATCTGACACGAGCAGCTCAGCTGTCCCTGCTGCCTCCCATAGCTGCCATTGCATGCTCAGCAATAGCAGGACCGGCTGCTGATGCATTGATTGAAAGGGGAGTGGAAGTGGAAAAAGTGAGAAAAGCGGCTCAGAGTGCTGCCTTTCTTATACCAGCTGCATTTCTACTAGCAGCTGGAGTGTTGACCAACTCTCTACCCAGTAGTGGAATAGAAGGAGGGGAGTTTTCCCTGTCTCTTTCATCTTCTGGGGCAGTGGTAGCTCTGATTACAATGGCATTGGGAGTGGCTTCTTTTTCGTTAGCAGGGTTGTATTGCAACCATGCTGACCTGTCACCCAGGTATGCGCCAGTACTGCTTGGCTTGACTAACACATCAGGAGCTCTGCCAGGAATAGCAGGAGTTGCTACCACTGGGGCATTGTATGATGCTACTGGATCTTGGCCACTGGCACTGTTTGCTCCTAGTGTGGTCTTCTTTGTACTAGGAACCGGGGTGTTTGTTAGGTTTGGTAGTTCTGAAAGGCAAGATTTTGATGGTGAAGAAGTGAACAGGCCTTTTGGATTTGAAGAGACTGTGTCGAAGGTATTTAAAAAGTGATGAGCAAGTTGAGTGGATGGGAGAGAGCTCAGGGAGATCTGGAGGGGAGGCCCAAGGTTCAGGTTGGTGGGTATAAGAAGGGGGGAGCGAGTGTATGGTAGTGCAGGAAAAGCAAGGGTCTATAGACTGCGTATCAGTTCTGTAGAGTGAGTAGTTTCCAAGCTTGGGTCAAGAGGCGTGGCGAGGTTGGGGCTGAAGACCACTGCCTAAAATTACTTTCTGTAATCTTTCAAAACAACATTATTTATGCTTTCTGGCTGATTCTGAAAGCTTACATGTGCTTGAGAAATGCCATAATTTACCATAAACATAGACCTAGCATCGTCGTTGACTCGAAGAAGCACAGCCAATCATGTAAAGATGGGTGAAGTAGCAAGCAACAATGAAGAGGGAGGTGGATACTTTGAAGACAGGCCTGGCAATAAAAAAGAAGAGGAATTGGAGATGCAAGATGCTCACTTCAAAGGTAAATATGAGGAAAAAGACCAGTGGCAAGCTCATTTCCACGCTTTGGAGGCATTCTTTGATGACATTGAAGGAGGGAGAGCTTGAATAGAGTAAAAAAGTTCATTGACGCCAATGGCAGGTGGCCAAGTACAGAAGAAGGGCCGTGAGGAGAGGAGACTTGGTCAGTGGGTCGTCAGATAATGCCATGAAAAGGCCCATATAGAGACAGTTTCCCCCCCAAAAAAGATATCAGAAGCTGGAGGAGTGTGTTTGGTGGGATTGGGATCCGCTTGAAATTCAATGGCAGGTGGCCAAGTCATCATGCTGAGAACTCTGAGGAGAAGAGGCTGGGTAATTGGGTCAGCCAGCAGAGTAACAATAAAGACACAATGCCAAGAGCTAGATACCAGCAATTAGAGACCTGTGGGTGGTGGAAGTGGAGAGCAAGGGAGTAGGATATTACAATCTATGCTGATTCAAACTCCACCTCCTTCACTTTAAAAAACCTATACTAGTTTTAAGTTCTTATTAGAATGACTCATACATCAATATGCCGTCACAATTTACCACACTCATATATGCTTCATAGTTAAGTTTGTTTTCGTTCCTCCTTCCGCCCAACTACTACTGACTACCACCAATCCCTCATCTCTCTCTCTGCGCCGCCCCTCCCCACCCGCACCTCTTTTCCTCACCCTCCTCTCCTCATGTTCATTCCAGCCCTCAACACTTCATCTACCAACAACAACTGGCTCGCAATAATAGGAGCGCTTTGTAGCATTTGTCTCTTGACAATATAGCAATCATATACACCAGCTGTCTGTGGATCCATGGGCTCACCTGTGGCAATATCTAACCCAATAGCTGCAGCTGCTTCACGAGGATGATCACTGTCACTATCAGCAGTAGTACCATTCACAACTGCATTGCAAGCTGCCTCATGTTCCTCCAACAATTTGATGACTGCCTCCTGTGGATCAAACCCTGCATTCTCAGCCAGTATTTTTGGCACACCCAGCAATGCTTCAGCAAAAGCTTCAACACCCAGCTTGGCTCTCCCTTCCACCTGTTTCATCGTCACGTTTCTCAAATGCCTAGCTGCTGCAATTTCAAATGCTCCAGCACCAGGAACCAATGCACTGTCATCAATCGCATTCTTCACAGCTCTCAATCCATCTCTCACTGCATCTTTAATCTGAGCAATGGTGTAGTCATTAGGTCCTTTGATGAGGATAGTACACGAGTTGGGGTTTGCCACATCTTCAACAAAGGTATACTTCTCTTCACCAAGCACATGCTCGTAAACTTTCCCAGCTTTACCCAGCACATCAGGAGCAAGTTCTTCTATTGAATTAATACTCACACCACCACAAGCTTTCTGAAGACGCTCTGCATTACGACGTTTTGCACGGCGCAGACCTACGATACCTTCCTTTGCCAGCTCATCCAGCGACTGTGGATCAATCCCCTTTTGATTAATAACAACAAAGCCAGCTCCGGCATTCTCCCCGCTGCACACTTGCCTCTTCAATTCAATAATCTTCTGCACCTTTTCATCGGTCACAGCTCTCTCTGCTGCAACCAACTTTTCTCTTTGATCAGCACTACTATAAAAGAAGCCAGCATTGACTTCAGACTTTTCAAACTCCAGAGAAATGTTGCAATTCAGAATAAAGGCATTTTCCACGTGTTTGGGCATATCTGGATGACGAGCTCCATGATCCAGCACCAGTCCTCTGATGAGCTTGGTATCAGACTCCAGCTTATGTCTCATGTGCATAATTTCTACCATATGTAAATCTAGCATCTCCCCGCCGTCAGGTCTGTGCAGGGTCAATACAGCGTCAACAACAATGTCGGTCAACTGATCTGCCATTCTCTGCTGTAGCTTGGTTCTCAAAGCTGTTCTAGCAACACATCTCAATGATTCACGGTCTGATGGGTCTTCCATGCTCTCTTTGAATGCATCTAAGAAGGAAAGGCAGGCTTTCTTTGAGGCATCGTAGGCTTCAGCGATGATTCTGGGGTGGAGGCCTTCTGCCAAGTAGCGCTCTGCTTGTTTCATGAGCTCTCCGATAAGAATGACAGTAGAGGTGGTGCCATCACCGGTGATATCATCTTGAGCTACTGCAGCTCTTGCTATCATGACAGCAGTTGGGTTTTGGATTTGCATTTCGCGAAGGAGGACGTTGCCGTCTTTGGTCAACTTGATGTCTGTGATTGGGGGGAGATGGGGAGATGGAGGCAAGGTGAGTTGGGGGGAAGTTCGTGCAAGAAAATGATGTATAAAGTGTTGATTGAGTGTTTACGTACCACCAGCGCCGCCTACAAGCATTTTCACGGTTCCTTTTGGGCCTAGATTCGTTTTCATCACGTCATACAAGCCTTTTGCGGCATTGATGTTCATAAATAAAGCTGCCCCTCTACCGAGAACCTCAGCTTTGGGATTCAATGTCTTCACAGAACTCATTCTGTATGATAAAACCTAGTTATTAGGGGTATACTCTTCACTATTGAGTTGATTGACTTTGCGATCAAATTGGATTCAAGGTCCACTAAGCGCACTTCAGATATCGGATATGATCACTTGAATGTATGTTTTATATCTAATTGATGTAGTTGGCATGCGTGGGGTATTCATACATCATGTACTAGAGTGTCTGTCTCACAGCCTGGCAGTGAGGAAAGCATCGGGCGACTGAAAATTTCAGAAATTTGAAGGGAGCAGAGGAGCCGGAACTGTATCAAATCATAATTAAGTAGCCTTTAAACTGTAGGTTAGAACTTTTCATACACATATACAGTGAACAGGTTTATCATACGTTGGCATACCAGTGCATCTCGAGTGATTCCAAATTTGAAACAAGTTGAAACCTGGCCGAGATTTTGCTTTCCAAGGCCAGTAATAATCTCCTTGTACCATATATATTGGTTAAAACGCGTCATATAGTGGTAGACTCCCAGCTGTTGCCATATTGATTGGTGCAAATTACTCAAAGTTTTGCATCGAGTGGCTACAATAGCTTTCATATTTATAGCTTAGGACCAAGTAGCATTTAGAGATGAGTACGGAGGGAAATACTGGCAATCCTTCAGATGGACAAGCCATAAATCAAAATCCCACCCCAACGACACTCCCCCCGGGAATAAACATCAACCAGCTTGCTCTTCAACGAGCAATGGCAGCAGGGGCTCCTGGCCAGGCCTTTATTTTTCAACAGCAAATGCCATTACCAGCCTTATCTCGCATAAGAAACAGAAACAGATCCAGCAACAGAAAGGGCTGCAATTGCAAAAATAGCAAATGTCTCAAGCTCTATTGTGAATGCTTTGCTTCAGGCAAGTACTGCGACAACTGCAACTGCAACAACTGTTGCAACAATTCAGAAAATGAAAATGTTAGGCAGCAGGCAGTAGAATCAATCTTAGAACGCAACCCCAATGCTTTTAGACCAAAAATTGCTGGTGAAGACGAAGGCGCCGTCGCTCAAGGCCCCACTGCAGGTCGACACAACAAAGGCTGCAACTGCAGGAAGAGTGGCTGCCTTAAGAAATATTGCGAATGCTTCCAGGCAGGCATTACATGCTCTCAAAACTGTAGATGTGTAGATTGCAAGAACTTTGAAGGTAGCGATGCACGGTTAGCAGCTGTGAGTGGCCGTCCTCTCATGACATCCCCCTCCACCTTTTTCGGCCGGACGTCCTATCTCCGGCCCGTCTCTGGAGCACCAGGGGCAGCCATGGCCCTCTCTCATCATCCTGGTCTTGGTGGAGGACTGCCCCCAAGACATATGGCTGGTTCAATCACTAGTCCAACCCTCCTTCCTGCCACTGGCTCTGCAGGCAGTATGGCCCTTGCAGCTCCAGTTGGGGGCAGTGGTAGTGGAATGTTGCCAACCAATGTGATTGTGACTTCAGCACAGAAGCAACAAGGAATGAGGGAGGCAATGAAGGAGATTATCAAGCCAGAAGTGGTTGAAAAGCTGGCTTTGTTGCTCATGGCAGTGAGTCAGGAAGAAACGGAGAACCAGGAAGGTGAAACTACTACTACTGCAGCAGCTGCTGATGGTGGTGAAGATGATGCTGTGAAGGAGAAGGAGGAGGAGCTAAAACCGTCTGGAGCAGGAACAAGGTCATCACGTCGCCAATCAAAAAGAAAGCTTCTAGAAGGTCATGAGAAGGTAGAGGTAGAGGTGGAAGAAAAACTGCAAGTTAAAGATACCACAGTAAAAAAGGAGGCAGAAGTGGCTAAAAAACAAGAAAGGGTGGTATTGTCTGAATTCCGAGACACTTTGAAAATGATGAGTAAAGTGTTGGGAGAGAAATCAGACTTGAAAGCCCGTCAACTTGCCCAAAAACAACAAGCCGCTTACATGGCAGCATTAGCAGCATCTCAACAGCAACAGCAGCATCTATTACAGCAACACTCCGAGTCAATGGCAGCAGCTGGTGCAGGAGGAGGAGGAGGAGGAGGAGGAGCAGGTCAGCAGATTGGTACTACTACCGTTCCTCCTGGTATGCAGGCCATAATGACGACTGGGCAAAATGGAGCTCCTCAGCTGGTGATGATTCCCCAGGCTCTTTTTAATTCTATGAGACAGCAGCAGCAGCAGCAGCAGCAGCAGCAGATGGCACAGGCTATGGAAGAGGAAGAGGAGCAGCAGGCATAGATAGATATAGATATCAGAGTATTTTAAATCAGGGAAAGTTTTGGATAGATAAATAGATAGATAAATAGATAGGTTTATACATATTTTAACTAAGAAGTCTATCCTTATCATACATCAGGTCCTTCATCCATGCCATTACCATCATCCTCTGCGCCATTATCACCGTCCGCATCTCCTTCTCCTTCTTCTGTGTTATCGTCGTCTTCGTCCTCTAAGCTATCCTCTTCATCTGTAGTACCTTCTCCTTCCTCCTCCTCCTCTTCCTCTGATTCTTCATCTGAGCGAGGTTCTTCATGGGAGAGTAATCTACCCGGTATTATATCACTAGCACGGTAGTCTCTGATTTGTGCCAGCTGTACAAGTTGGGAAGATGATCAGATTGGATTTGTCGGTGAGTTGGGGGGGAAATGGTGTTGGAAATAGTACGATCACGGCAATGCGGTGTATTACAATACTTACAGCATATTCCAAGTCTGCTTCATTCTTTCCTAGGATTGCACCTTCGTCAGGTTCACTTTGAAAATCCACTATTGTTTTTGGAGTAAAAGATGGTAGAATCGGAAACATATCTAGCTCCCGTCACACTACAGCAGTTCATATCAATGCATGATCGTGGCATGTATCTGAACAATTGAATGATGCTTGGAGGAGATGCGCGTTTCCATTCATTTCATAGAACGTTGACATCAGCGACGAGTTTGCAATTGGAAGGTTTCAAAAGGGTGCAGAGTGAGAGTCGTCCACGCATGTATTTCAATATATATTGCATCAATAATTGAATTTGTAGATTAACCAGATAAAACTATCGTCAGTTCTGGTGACAGATCGCTATCAACAATCGGCATTTTCTTTTAGATACACGAAAAAGTCAAGGACCTTTGTCCAAATTGGAAATGAACGACTTCTATGTTAATACAGGTGCTAGTTCATCATTCCAACAGCCGCAATGGTATGATAATGGCTCTCAATACCAGCAACAAATGCCTTATAATCAGGCCCCAATGAGCTCTGCTGCTCAGTATGGATCGTTTGAAGACGAGGCACCTCTATTAGAAGGTAAGAAAGTGCTTTACATTCCCATATCAGGACCCCCCAGCACAGCTGCTGTTGCAACTTTCCACTCACAGATCACTCGAGCCGCCTCCGCCTCTTCTTCTCACCTCCACCACTCCCTCCCCTGTCCCCCTCTTCTTCCACTGCAGAGCTTGGAATCGATATCCCAGCTATATTAAGTAGAACAAAATCCATCCTCACATTACGACTAGCACATAAAGACATGGACAACTTAGATCTCGGTGGTCCTCTCATCTTCCTCGCAGCACTAGGTTTTGCCCATCTTTTAGTGGGCAAACTTCATTTTGGCTACATTCTAGGTTGGACAGTAGTAGGCTCCCTCTTAATATGGTTTGTAGTCACATCAATGGCAGGGCTAGACCCAGGTCTAAAAAATGGAGACGCCTATTCAGCATGTTGTACGGTGGGCTATGCCATCCTCCCTCTGGTATTGCATGCATCAATAGCCTTGTTACTCCCTAGAAGAAGCCTGTCTACATTGATTGGGGGAGCTGTAGCGATACTATGGTCTGCCCATATTGCATCTATGTTGTTTTCAAAGAAAAGTGTGACGTTGGAAGGGCAGAGGGTGTTGATTTGGTACCCCTGTTTGTTGATGTACTCTGCCTTTGCTCTGCTGACGTTGTATTGAAATGTAAAATGATAAATGATAAGATTGATTTAGTGTATGTGTGTGGGAGAGAAAGGGATTTTGTGAAATGTGAAGCATTTAAGAAGGAAGAGTATGTATGAGCAATTGTAGTGTTATATGTGATATCAAGGCTCAATATGTGTAGCTCCTCACTGAGTACGAGTTGACTTGCCAGCAAAAATGGTCCAAGGAAGGTTTCCAAGAAGGATGTCCAAGGGCAACGACATTGGAATTGGGAATAGCATATTATTTGAACCAATTATTATTCTAGGTTCATCATGAAGTAGATCTTCGACAGTTTACTTGAACAATGCTGGGGAAGAGTAGTGATCAAGGGATTTGCCATGTTGCAGAAGAGGTACTCCCGATAAATTCCAAGTCGAAGCCGCATAAGCTCTCTTGCAGGACAAAAAGAATTCAGACTCTATCCAAGTTGCATTTAATAGCGTTACTGATCTGCTTCGTTACCATCCTCTCCATCCAGTCATGCCGTTGGCTGGGCGACCGACCAATTGTCAGTTGCCGACTCTCCCACTTCCAGTGCCATAATGGCATCGATTCCAGAGAAACCATCCATACAGGACCTTCAATTGCACCATCTAGTTGGAGAAGTCTATCAAAATACGACCCGCCCAATCTCCAAGACAGAAACAATTTTTCCATCTACGTCGTCTCTCCACCCACCGCCACACACCGACGTCGTCACGCTGCTTCCCAGCTCCATTCCCACAACATTACTTCGTACCAATGGTTTGACACAGACACTGATGACGCATTAATTAAATTTTGCCAATATGACGACAGTAACAATCACAGTACATCATCAACAGCAACATGGGAAGCAATCGAATGCAGCACACATCTTCGTTTGATGCATCGGATGGTGTCAGATGTCAACATACAAGTACAATTGGTACTATCTGACGACATTATCATCAATACTGCTGGAAATGGTAGCTCTTTCTTGGATACTTTAGAATCAATTATGAAGGAATTGCCTTATAATTGGGAATTGTTACGGCTTCACACTGAAAATGGTGAGAAGAATACAAACACAGCAGCAGTCATTGACATGCCACGAGGGGATGGTTCGCTAAGAGCTGTTACATATACTAGACAATTTGCAGCCAAGGTATTGACTGAAGTATATCAAATGTATACCAGTACCAATGAAACACCCCTTGTCTTGGATTTTAGTAGCTTTATTACTCGAGTAGCTACACAACATCATCAAGATCGTGATGATGACGATAGTGAATATGTACCTCCTCCTCGTACTGCTGCTACTACTACTACCCTCTTTGCTCTGACACCCAACATTATAGAGGTGCAGCATGTCTTTCCAGTGGCGATACTAGCTGATGACCACATTGAACACCACGAAACAAAAAGGGAGAAGGAGGAGGAGATGAAGAAGAAGTCGCATGTAGTGATAGCAGTGACAGGTGACGTTTCCCAGGTCCCCAATTGGATGCTCCATTTCCAAGAGACAGAGAATGTAGCAGCCAACTGGGACATAATTGCTCTCTTCTACGGCGACAACCCCTACTATGACTGTCCTCAATGCATTGCAATACAGCGTCAACAGGGAGCTAAGTTCAATCTGATCTACCAATTCATGCAAACTCCTCTGTGGAAGGACACTCTTCGGCATCAATACAGCAGCATGATGATCGCTGATGATGATTTGATCATGGATGTTCACAGTCTCAACATTGCATTTGAAATCTTCACCAGATACAACCTTACACTAGCACAGCAGAGTGTATGCAAAGTGGACAACTCTTATACAATCTGGGATCCTTTGTATCAAGAGAAGGAAAACGCTCTGAGGTATGTCAACTGGGTGGAAATTATGGCCCCTATTTTTAAAGCTGACTTTTTCAACAAAGAAGTCAATTATACGTTACAACATGCATTCAGTGGGTTTGGTCTGGACTCTGTGTGGCCTTCTTTACTAGGCTATCCCAAGGATAAGATTGCTATTATTGACGCAGTGTGTATGGCGCATCCCAGGGAGCCCTTGTTGAGCATGTCGGGGAGGAAGATAATTTATGGCGAGGGTGTGATGCCATTTCCTGAGCTGACAGAGGAAGAGGTGACGTTGAAGAGCTATGGGCTCACTAAATCTCAGGTTGTTGGTAAAGTGAGTGTTTATAACACTGTAGATATGAGAACTTTCCTCTCAGCTGGGCCTAGGATGAATGGCAAGCATAAGCAGCAAGAGGAGAAGGAACTCTACCAGAGTTCAGAATTGTATTATTCTCTGCATAGACATCCGGCTGGGTTGGATCAGTTGGACTTGATTGCTTCTCCACCACCAGAAGAGGAAGAGAGGAAAGAGCCGGCTTCTCCTCTATCATGGTTTAGTGCTCTACATCACCCTTCAAAAGTTGTTGTTGTGGCCGTATCTGTATTAGTTATAGCTGTAGTTCTTACACTAAAACACAGCAGCAGTGAGTATGGTGGTAGCCAAGGTAAAATAGGAGGAAAGAAGGATAGGAGAAGAGATGTTGGAAGTGCGTCAAGTATTATATCATCATGGATGGCTAATAGCAATGGTAACGGTAATTGTAATAGTAGTGATCATCTTGCTACTAGGAGATCTGACAGTGCTAATGAAATGGATCTGAGATGTGTATGAGAAATTATCCTTTTCCCATTGGGTAATTAATAATGATATGTCAATGTCGATTTAATACGCTTAAAAAGGTGAACACATTATTACTGCTTACTTAAGCAATGTCAATACGCACCACTTCCTTTGCTACTCTCCTTTCCCCAATTGTTTTCTTCTTTCAAGTCCAAGGATAAAAATTAGGCCACAACACACACCCAACAGCAGTAAAGCTGAGGCACCACGCCCAAACCCCCCGTCTCACCCACTTCCCCCTCCCCCCCACTTTGTTACAATAATAATAGTACGGATACATCAGAGTGGCTACATACCAATACAGAGGAGGGCAGGTGGAGAGAAACCTCGTGCCTACATTGACATGCATGATGAGTATTGCTGTTGCTGTCATGAGGGCTGTGTAGTGGAAGTAGGGGGCTGGTGTGTCGTTGTTTAATAGATATCGTTGCCATACACAAGTATTACTGCCCTTCTTCTTTATGGGAAATGATGATGTGTCTCGCCTGGAAGGAAGAGGAGGAATGCCAGTACCCTTAGCTGCATTAGTATCATCATCACTATCGCCATCATCATGATGGACGCCATCACTATCATAATCACTATCAGTTCTTCTATCCTCCGTCCAGAGATCTAGATGGGAAGTTCTCTGCCAATTAGATGAAAAATACACCCAACAAGCAGCAATACAAAATCCAAAAATAGGTACAGATTGCAATATAGTAGGCCATCTATCTAGTTTAGTATAAAACCTGAGGAAGCCAACATCCCAGTACTTATCTTGAACATGGCTGTATATTGCCGGCGGTAATATACGGAATACTATGCCTCCCATCTTCCTAGTGCACCATGCTCTCTCTGGATCATCATCAACATCAACAAAGTTACTGGAAGTACAATATGTGAAGTAGGCTATGACCTGGATGATAATATACGGAAGACAGATGCATGTACATGCCAGTAGTGTCTTGATTGTTTCTCCCACACAGGAAGACCAGGTGCCGTACTTTGTTGGTATTGCTATTGTTTGTTGGTGATGATGATTGTGCCTATGGACGTTCCTCTGTTGTCTGTGCACAGTTGAGGGTGCAGTTATGTTGTTATTATAATAACAATGATGCCACCATGTTGTGTAGATATAGGATAAGAGGCGGTGAAGGGGAAACCAGATGGAGAGGATACCATTTGACCGAGACGCTGCGCCTGCTGTGAACGCTAGCGTTGATAATAACAGTCTGTTTTTATGTAGGAAATACATTCCTGTGAATGTGCATGCAGAAAATAGAGATTCAGTGTAGCCTATAGTGTAGAATACAGAGGCTGGATTGAAGCAAAAAAGTAGAACAGCAGTGTCGGCCTATCTACTTGGTATTTTCCTTCCATCTTTTGTAGATTTACAGCTACTACTGCTGGTACTATAAGGACTGTTTCTTTTCTTTTTATTCTTCCTAGACTTAGATAACAAGTAGCTGCTGAATATCTCGTAGGAGAGCTTGTGAAGTGCAAGTGCTGCAATAATGAAAGATACAAAGCTAATAAGCATGCCGTGCATGGTGTAGCGAGACTCAGGAGGGAAGCGGTGGCCCAACAGCCATCGACTGCCGGTGAGAATGTCCAGAGTTCTCATGAACATAGGGAGGAGAGGGAAAAATGCATGTATCATATCATTTTCATAGCCGCATTTTGCTATTCTGACAAAGTACATGGAATCCCATGGTGCAAGGTGATCCGGTGAGGTGGTTGGAGACGGAATGAGGTGGAGGGGTGCTGGAGAGGATGGTGCCGGGGAGAGGCATTGGAAGTTGGAGAGATGAGCTGACGTGGCGAGGTCTGTGAAGGATACGTCGGCAAGAGTGACCAAAGATAGGCAAATAATTCGGGAGGTAGCTGCTAGAGCTATTATTTTTCTATCTTTGGCTTGGATCATCATTTTGGATCAAACGCAAGTTTGTATTTTATTATTAATCTCTCTCTTGTGCAGTAACTGATATTGGTTCTCGTCATCGTGTATAGGGGATATTACTTGTGATGTATACGAAATATCAAGAGAATTGCCCTCCCAGGCTCATTTTATGAGTGCAGAGTTTTCCTGCCTCAGCGACTTCAAACTGAAGGAGGAATAAAGTAATGGCTGAGTGCTTCCAAGAGGACGGCTTTATTGGTTTGGTAATTTAGACACAATCTAGTATACTTACACGAATTTCTATCCCGAATGCACACCAACGCGCCTTGGCAGTAAACAACATTTTATCGACCCATTAAGCCTTCTCCAGGGCAAATAAATTAAGGAAAACCTGAGGAAACATGGGACATAGACTCTCAAACTCTATTAGTAGCGAGAGCGGCGACGATGAACTTCCTGCTCACCGTCAACCTTTGACTCAAGCCTCCTTGGTGAATCGTCGCAATGCCAGCAAAGACTGCTGTGCAGACGCTGCCAACGGTAACCTCTCCAAATTATATTATGACGAGCTCCCCTCATATAGATACAATGCAGACGAATACCAAAAACACAAAGCAACAAGTGGAATTTGCAGCTGCTTATCAGCCCTCCGACCTCTCTCTTGTCGGAGCATCTTCACTGCTTTTATGATCGTTGCCACTGTGGTCGCCGCCTTCACCCACACTAGACAGGTTAAACGGCACTTCCAAAACTCAATCAGAAAAGTTTATTATAATTTAGATCCTCTAATGCTAGGCAGGGATGATACACGCTTCCCAGCACCTTTGTGCATGTATGAACCTCAGCAACCGACATTCAACCGACGCACCCTTTATCAAGATGACATTGATAATGCAGCGGCAGCAGCAGCAGCAACCGTAGAAAATGAATCAAACCTAGAAGACGGCAATGCGAAAGCATATGAAACCACTGCCATGAATAATAGTAATAATATTCAACAAAGTGCACCCAAAGTAGCAGTGGTCACCTATCTGAGAGACGACAACTACCTCCCTCTCTTCCAGCAACTCACCTGCACCCTCAAAGCCTCCAACCCCAACATCGACCTTGCTCTAATGTACGTCCCTGGAGATCTAGGTGACAATGTCATGAATGAGCTGAAATTGCACAACACCACTCTTCTGCCTGTCCCCCCAGTTACAGAGTATACAAACTACTACGAGCCACGTTATGCCAGAAACTGGTTGAAACTAAGAGCATGGAGCCTTATTCAATATGACGCAGTGCTGCTGGTAGATTCAGATGTGGCAATAGTAGGAGACATATCTCCACTGTTCACGCTACCAACGTCATTTGCAGCAGCTCCTGATCAGTCTAGATGGCTAAATAGGTTTAAAACCAGACTGGAAAAGTTCAACGGAGGGGTGTTGCTGTTAAGGCCATGTCCAGCAGTAGAACAGCACATGCTGCAGATATTAGAGGCATATCCAAAGTTGAGGTTTACATTTGGAACTGCTGAGCAGGATTTTTTGACTTGGTATTTTCGATATGTGTCTATGACTTTGCCATTAGAGTATAATGCTCAGGCAAGTCAGAGTTTGATTGGTAATGTGACAGTGGGAGGGATGAGGCCGAGGATTATTCATTATACGGAACATACCAAGCCGTGGAAGGGACCTGTGCCTGGTGTGCCTGGTCATCAGTATTTATGTCCTAGAACTGTATAATACTAATAGATGATGGCTAGAAATAGGTGGGTTGCAGAGTTGTTAGCAACGGGGGTGGGCAGGGAGAGCGTTTGAGAGTGAACAACACTGATGATATTTGGAATACCTGTTTAATGTTCTTTCGAGTTTTAGAGATGATTTTATTATAACTGAACTTTCAACAATAATGTAAATGTATCAGCTTTTTCAGCACGCATTCATGCTGAAACAACTACCTAGAGTGGCACAATTCCAGGCTAGAAGAAGTAGTGTAGGATCACTTTTGAGAAGAAATCGCACTAAAAACTCCAGAGTACGCCCTTATTCTAGCATCAAGGACAAAGCACCATCACAAAGCGATGATTACACAAAGGGGCAGCTCTACCTCTTGGCTGTCAGTGGACTATGGGGCAGCTACAACCCGACGCTGCGTCTCATCTACAACTCTACCGACTTCATAGACCCTATCGCAATTGCCGCTATAAGGGGTGTTTTACAAGTGACATTACTAGGAACTTTTGTTATGATTGCCAAATATTTGAATAACAATAAAAAAAGTCCAACTGACAAAGCTAGCAGTGATACTAATAATATAGAAGATGATGACCAACAACAACCAACCTCCACCTCATCAGCAGCATCCACCTCACTCCTCCCTTTATCCCTCCAAGCAAGCTTGGAAATAGGGCTTTACAACACAGTAGGCACTATTGCACAGACATTTGCCCTCTCCAACACCTCAGCTACCAGAGGTGCTTTCCTCATCCAAGCCAGCATCATTTTCACTCCTTTGTTAGCCACTCTATTTGGCCCTCCACCTTCTAGAGCAGCATGGATTGCATGTTGCACCGCCCTTGTTGCCGCTATTCTTGTCACTCAAGACAGTTTGGGTATCTCCACCGACACCATCACCTCCAGTATTACTGCTACTGCTACTGCTACTGCTACTGCTACTGCTACTGCTACTGCTACTGCTACTGCTACTGCTGATAGTATAGCTTCATACCCATTATTAAATATAGATCCACCAACAACGGTAATAGGAGATGTTCAGACATTGATAGCAGCACTGTTTTATTCTTTGGCTACAGTACGTATACCTAGATATGCGTCTAAAATGTCTCCTTTGACCCTGGCATTTGGTAAATCTGCTTTTTTGGCCACTACTGCTGTTTTAACTGCATTATTAGAAACCATAAACAACACTACTACTAGCAGTAGTAGTAGTAGCAGTATTGATCATATGGTAACCTCATTGACACGATTATGGCCAGAATGGGCTGCATTTAGCAGTACTGGAGGAGGAGGAGGAGGAGATTCTATAATTGTATGGGTCTTATTAATATGGTCTGCATTTGGACCAGGGAGCCTAGCTGCCTTCCTCATGGTAAAAGGCCAAAGTATGGTGAGCGCAACAGATGCTCAGATAGCCTTTGCAACTGTCCCACTGTGGAGTGCAGTGTTGGCACTGGGAATGGTGCAGGAGAGTGTAGGGTGGTTGACATGGGTGGGGGGGGGCATGATGATTGGTGCTGGGGTGTATGCTGCATTAGAGGGGAGGAAAGCTGCTGATGCTGCTAGAATAGAGCGATGATAATAATAGTAATAGTGTGTGGGTGGGTGGGTGGGGGGTGTGGGGGGGGGGGGATTTTACACAATAGAAGTTTCAAGATTCATATCTTTATTATCGATTTTGCCAGTACCTACTTTAAATGATACTGCTCAACAAACCAATTGCCTGGGGGGGAGGCGTCCT